>Ga0065711_1011143_pt1 | contig 24683 bp, 24 predicted proteins | sample Hoacrofraction12_FD_59098 | JGI IMG/M metagenome (GOLD analysis project Ga0065711, IMG submission 59098) | Hoatzin crop microbial communities from Cojedes, Venezuela - Epithelial fraction 12 v2 (version 2) | ecosystem: Host-associated > Birds > Digestive system > Esophagus > Crop | place...
CGGAGCGGGGGCCAGCGCGTCTCCGGCTGGCGGGGCGGCCGGCTAGCCTGCGTCCCCGCCGCGGGGCGAGGGAGTCGCCAGCTCTGCCCGGGAACGGGCCCCTCGCCTTGGTGGAAGCGCTCGCTGGCAGCTAAGCACGTGCGTGACAGCTTCGTGAGGCGGGGCGGAAAGGCGCAGAGGAGGGTGGTCTGGGTCAGGAGCGGAGGCTGGCTGGTGGCTCTCAGTGAGTGTTGCTGGGAAGTCGCTTACCGAGGAGGTGAATTCGCAGCGGCAGCTTAGGGGAAGGAGGATGTGTGAGGGAAGGATTTCGTTTGATTGAGTTCTTGTGCCGAGAGTGAGTGGGTGAGCGCTGGGATTGCTTTCCCTCAGCAGAAATAGCTTTTTATAATGACTTTGGTCTCAAGTACTGGGCTGTCTTTGTAAAGCATGCAGTTAAAACGACATCCTCCCATGGAGCCACTGCTGCGTTTTGCCCACTCGAAGCTCGGGTGGAACTTGGAGCCGAGCTCCCGGGAGAGAAGAGGAGCCTGTTCTCTGTCGCAGGCTGTCTTCAGCGTCATTTGCAGCCGTGTGCCAACAGAGCTTATCAAATCCCAAGGACACTGAGGGGGTTTACTTCATATTTGAACTATTCGGCCCTGGCAGGACTGCGGCCCGGTGGGTTTGGAGGCTGCGTGGCTGGAGCGTGGCGCAGCTGCGGTGTGCCAGAGCCTGCCGAAGCAGCGCAGGCAGGACCCCGAGCAGCCCCTTCCCCTTGGTGCTGCTGGAGATAAAGTTACAGCCGTTCCTGCAGCGCGGGCAGCCACGCCACGCCAGCACCGTGTCCCCGGGGAGAGAATCCCCCATGGTGTCCTCTCGCCACCAGCCCATCTCTTGGGCCAGTGTCTGGGGCAGGGGGACAGAGCAGGCACCTCTCTGCTGCTCCAGCCGGGGAGCGGGGACGGCTGCCGGGCGGCCCCATCCCGGCTCCACCGCTCACAGCTGCGGCAGAAGCGAAGGGTGAGCAGATGTGGGCTGGCAGGCATCTCTACAAACCTTTCTGCTGTGGGTGTCCAGGCGCTGGCTGATGTGGGGGTCCGAGTTGAACACAAAATGAAACGCACCACGTGAGGAACAAGCACGCTGCAGGAAGAGCTGAGCTGGTAACCCCATCCCACGCTCGTGCCTGCGCTGGACTCCTCTTCTTGTCTCCTGTGGTTTCTGCGCCGAGCCCCACGCTCTCCTAAAAACTCCCTGAGAGGTAGCTAGGGAAAGCAGACTCGTACTCATTAGACTTAGATTTGCTAACCAGGGATCTGTGTCTCCTGGGAAATGTTTTGGGGTCTGCAATTCAAAAAAGGCTGAAAATCTGGTTTGTTTCCTGTGCTGAAAAACATAGGCTCGGCGGCATGGGATAATGATGCTTTTCAGCATTAATTCTCAAGTTTCTGGCTCTTGTGGCTTTGTGTCAGATCCTGCATGCTCATCGAGCACAGTGTTTTGTGGTGTAATGATGAGATACCCACCAGTGAGCTTTACTATAACGGGTTGTTAAATAAAACGAACTCCTTGGGTAGACTGTATAAACAGTCTCAGTATGTATGTATGCCTGGGCATGGAAGTGTGGTTTGAGACCAGTTAGAAAATGTTCCCAAAGAAAAAAAAAACCTCATATACATGTGGGAATATGACAAAGCATCTACTTACTGTCCAAGTATACTGTGGCATCTCCGTGGGATTGGGTTTTATAGGAGCTGAGTTACTTTGAAGTGCTGGCTTATACTAATTTAGAAATTCCAAACATGAAAATAAACGTGCTCTAACCTTACATCTACTTAAATAAATCTGGAGGATTAGCCACAGAAAGGAAACTGGGAATTTACACTTAATTTGTCCATTAAAAATGAGTCAGGAGTTCTTGCAGCAGACATAATTTCTGCTTTTTGCAGTACGCGCTGTGTTTGGAGCTGGTAGCACGCACCTGAAGGTGCAAACGGCCCGTTACCGCGAAGCTGCGCCACGCTGTTGTGTTGCCGTAATGCGTTGTGCTCCTGGATGTTGCTTGACGAGCCGTGGGGAGCCGGCGTCCCTCCAAGCTGCCATCCGAGGGCTGGGTGTCGAGCGGCCAGGCTGCCCGCCGAGGGGCCGGTGGGACCTGGGGTGCCCCAGACCAGAGCTCCAAGGCGCAGCCTGAGCTTTGCCGGGCTTCGCAGGCAAGGCTGCGAGCCTGCTCTGTCTCACCTGGAGTTAGCGCGCCGTGGCCAGCTGTCGGGTATGTTTCCTTGGGAATTCGTGTGGAAAAGGGCCTTCTGCCTGCAGTCGCGGCACACGCTGGGAGCAGAGGGCAGGAGCCGTGTGAATCTCGTCCTCCGTGGGAAGCAGGCTCGGTGCCATGGGCTGCTGCGCCCGGGGCCCTTCCCGCTGCCGGGGGGTCTCCCGGGGAGCGGGGTGGGTGGTGGGAACGCGCCTCCCGGGAGCCCCGGGGCTCGACCCTGCTTTGCATCTCAAGCTCAGACAGATCTCAGGCTGCAAAGGGAAGCTCGGTTCCTGTGCCTGAGACCAGGAGTTGTGCAGCTTCAGGTGAGGCAGCGGAGAAGGGCTCCCGGCCGTGGCAGCGCGCCTGCCGGCTCCTGCCGCGCTGGGTGCTCAGGACGGGGGCTGGCGCCGGGACCTCCGCGGAGGGGAGCGGAGCTGCCGCCTCGGGTTTCTGGGGAGCCGTAACCACAGCCGGCCGCACGGACCTTGTTATTCTTGTGAGCTACAAATTCAGATTAGTTTTGACCCACTGAGCTCATCAAATCTCCTGTAACAAAATAATGGTGTAGGTGGAAGGACAGAAGAAGGTGGAAAACAGGAAAAGGATCATTTTGGCCAAGCCCAGTGCTGCATGTGGAGGTACGTCGCGGCTGGGAGGACACTGGAGCGCTCTCTGAGGTGCTCACGTGATCGTATGGAGGTGGTGATCGTACCTCAGCAGCAGTCCCTTCGTTCAGGGGTTTTTGACCACGTTTGTTTGTGTAGCCCCAGAGGTTTTCCAGGGCAGGTGTTTGGCTCCCACACATGATCCCAGACCTGCTCCCTGGGAGCCCGGACGGTTACTGGCTCAGCTGCGGGGTCTTGGTGGGTGGAAATGAAGGGATTTGCCATCTCTTCTTCTGTTTTTCAAGGTCTGTTTTGTAGTGATGGAGAGAGAAGATTGGTGGGATTGAGGGGACCTGGAGAGGTGAATAAGTGACCTAGAGACGTGGACGGGTGCCTGGGGATGCTGTAAAAACCCCTCGCTACACCTGGAAAATCCCAGCAGGTGCCTACTGGAACTCGCAGGCAGCGGTGCCATTGCGATATTCTGGTCTGGTGACCTCTTCCAGCAAGCTGCTGGAAACAGAACAGTTCTGAGCCCCCGGCTGTGGTAATTCAGTGCAACCGCGGGGCAAGCCTGAACCGGCAGCAGCGGCTGGAAACAATCCATTAGAACGACCTGAGCACCGGCACGCGCTGCCGACAGCGCCGCGGCTGCGCGCCCGGCCCGGCTCCTGCACGGCGCGCGAGGGGTCACCGGCGTGGGCAGGCGTGCGGCCGCTCCCTTGCACCCAGAGGGTGATGGACAGGGCTCGGCATCTCGACCCAGAGGAAGGAATGGCTCCGGGGCCGACGCCTGCCGGTGCTGTGCCCCACGTGCGAGGAGCAGCGGGGCTGTGCCCGCGGTGCGGCCACAGCCCCGTGCGCGCGCAGAGCGTTTGTCGCTGTGGGTCCTTGGTGCGGTGCACGGGGCTGGGCTGGGGGAGCGTGACGGCCCTCTTCTCACGGTGGGCGACCGCCCGGGCGGTGCCGTTGATCAGACGGGTGGCAGCCTCAGGATTCGAACTGAGGTCCCAGGTGCTGCTGTGTCACCGTCCCCAGCGCACGTACCCAGGGGCACGGCATGGCGGGGGTCTGAGCCGACCACTGTGTCTGCGGGAGGGGTCTGCTGTGCTTTGCCTTTTTTTTGTTGTTGGGTTGGTAAAGAAATTATTACAAGTTCTTGTTTTCTTTTCAAGCTGGGATCTAACACCTTGCAGCAGGTGGAGGAGGTGGCAGACTGTCGACGGCAGTCTCCCGCTTCGAGAGACCGGTGGAATTTATTGGCGTTTTTGAGCAGAGGGAGCAGTGCTAATCCCGGACACCTGCACAGCAGCTCTGCGGGCAGCTGCCGCTCCAGCGGAGCGGGGCCGGGGGGCTCGCTCCGAGAGGGCCGCGTCGCACACAGCCCCGAGCAGCCCCTCAGATGTGTGTGCGGAACAGCAGGGCTGACGCCAAAGCCCAGGATGATTTCGCCTCGTTACCCACAGAGTGTCAGTGCTGGCTCCTCGCGTGGATCCGCGCCGGGGCTGGGAGCGGGGCATCCCTGGGAACGGGGGGCACGGGGCGCAGCGTCCTGCGGCAGCAGCGGTGCGGCAGCGACGGCCCCTGGTCTGAGCAGAGCTGGTCAGAAGTTGCCAGCCCCCGTGCCTTCCTCTCTAGTTTGGGACATGTTGTTTTTTGGAGGAAGGGACCTGCAGATAAGCACAGCCTTGCAGGCCAGCGGTGGGACAAGAGGCGCGCTGGCTGGGGGTGTTTCTCAGGAGGGATGTGGGATGGGGGCTAGCTTGGCTATTCCGGCTTTTTTCCATACCGGGGGTCTCATTCTGCTGTGCCCTCCCCTAGAGGCGACGTGGCCAGAGCGGTGGTGCTCACGCGGTGCCGCCGTGCTCACGCGGTGCTGCCGTGCTCACACGGTGCTGCCGTGCAGGCGAGCGGCCGCCGGAGCCGCGGGACGTGGGGGGAGTGCGGGGCTCGTGGTGGGGCCACTCGTGTCTGGGGCACGAGCCCCAGCTCGGGCCCGAGGCCTCGGCGAAGCTGCAGGCGTGTGCTCGGTGCCGGGTGCCGTGCCGGCGGCGCGGGCAGTGAGGGCGGCTGGCGGTGGGCTACAGGGGCCTGGCCAGGCAGCACTGGCTGCTGGAACACGGCTGCCCGTTTTTCAAGCCCGAACCGTCAGAGGGTCGTTGCTCTGACAAGATTTCTGCGGCTTGTGAGTTGTGAGTGGCAATGGAATACAGATCTTTCGATTCTAACCCAGAAGCAGATTTGCCTGAAAGTCTGTATTTTGCACACACGTACCTCTGTTATTGGGAGAAAATTTGGAACTTGTCTTCCCGTTTCTGTCTCATCTCTGTTTAAAGCATTATGCTGCTTCGTTCTGCTCCCTCCTAGAGCAATAACCCTTCGGCTGTTAGATTTTCATCCCACCGTCTGCTGACCGCTGCCAACATCCAACAGGTTGTGAGCTGCTCGTGGCCAAAAGCCATCTCTGATGGATCGCCCAATTAAAAGGGGCCATTGAAAATCTGGCGTGGTCTAGAAAACGGCTGTCTGTAGAGTGAGCTTTTTAGGAAGAGTTGGAAAAAGTTCACGGTACAATGATAGGGCTGGATGAAGGGAGATGTGTAACACGAGGGCTTTTTAATGTAATATAAAATAGCAGTTTCTGCAGTTGTTGGACTCGTGAGTCCCTGTCACCCTTCAGTACGTCTCCCAGATCCAGATGTTAACTGCCAGTGGCACCGGGAATGGTGTGCTGCTGCACGCGGCTCCTCGGAGAGCGGTGGACCCAAGTCGGGGAGCAGACTGCGGTCTGGCTTTCGGCGGTCACTGTGGCAGGTCATTAAATGGGAGGGAAATTGTGGCTAAATCTCTGCTGAGGGGACAGACGTCTGCTTCTGGAGACCAACAGATACAGGCGATTTCTTCCTCGCACTTTTTCGTTTGGCTTGAATCACGGGTGTCCCTGGGGTGAGCCGCACGGCAGACGGCTGGGATGGGTGGCAGTGCCCGTGCACCCCTCCTGGGATTGCTCCTGCCTGGAGAGCGCTCCGGCCGGCACGCTGGCCACCTTGACGTGCTGGGGTCCCTGGACACAGACAATAAACTGTCAAATAAGCTGCTGAAAAAAAGTTTCAAGCTACGGGGAGGAGCATAAAAGAAGAGTAGAGTTCTGCTCATTATCTCAGAGCCTAATTGATTCAGCAGAACTAGAGAGGAAAATACAGGAAAACATTTACTATGAACTATTGCTGAATTAAGTGGATTTGAACTGGCACATGCAAAAGACCAGTTGTGTTAGGTAAAAAGTTGTTACTTTAATGGATGCTTTTTTGAGCCTGGAATCGCACAGATAATGCTGTCAGAGCACTCTGAGGATGTGAAGTGCTAAGTGTTAGTAGTAGCAATAATAAAAAAATAACCCCCAAATATCGAGGAGCCAAACTCACGGCTCAGCCAGGACTCCGCCCTGTGGGAAGCAGTTTGGATAGTTTGAGGTTGGTTACTGAAGCCAAAGCGCAGTATAAATGAGAAACACAGCCTGAGCGGTGGAAGGGGGGGCTCTCCCGAGGAAGGAGCAGCTAAGAAAATACAGCCTGGATGGATCAGGCGTCTTCCTACAAACAATTTTGAAGGGGACACGATAGCTCGGCTTTCAGAGCAGCGCGAGCGTCCTTGGGCCGAGGCGAGCTTGGCTGATCCGCTCTGCTCCGTGTCCCAGGGGAGCCGGGCAGGGGAGCCGCGCTTCCTGCGGGTCTGAGTTTAAGGGACACACAAACCCTCAGTGTTTGAACGCCTGCTGTTCTGACTGTGACAGCCCCTTTGGAGCCTGTTGTTTGTTAATCCCTCTGCCTGCCCGTTCCTGGGGGATGTGGTTGTATAATCTGAAGTGTTGTATTGAATGCAGGATGAAGGCTAACATAATAAGCTTGACCAGTCTTCCTGGCAGTGTGAAGGATGTGCAGTTTCAGTTAAGAGACTGCCACGTTTTTACGTTTCTCCGCTTCGAGCAGTTCCGCGTGCGGTCGCGCGTGCTGCTCCGGCTCCCCGCAGGGCGCAGCGCTGGCACGGGGCGAGGGAGTGGGACCCGTGCCGGGGCTGCCGGGGCCAGGGGAAGGTGTGCTGGGTGTCTCTGTGCAGAGCGGGTCCTGCCAGGCTCCTGTCAGCCTTGCCCTCGGCTCTTTGCCGCAGCTCAGCCTCCGGGTCAGCACTGCGGGTCGGGATGGTGGGGCACTGGATGGCCGCGTTGGTGCCGCTGCCGTAGCTGAGGCCGGAGGCTCTGGGGACTCCTCGGAGCCCCGATGCCCTCCCAGCACCCCGGGGACAGCTCCCGTTGTGGGCAGCCCCCGCCCTTCCCTCCTGCCCCTGAAGGGACGCAGCGGGTGGCCGCAGCAAGCCTGCGTTTGTTCCAGCCATCGTCGGGCTTTGGCCTCGCCGTCACAGACCGGCCGGCTTTGCCTTTAGCCCCGTCCCGGCCCTTCGACTGCGCCTTCCCTCGCGGACGGGCTCTCGCAGGCGGCCGCCGAGCAGGCGTGCATGGGGTCTGCCGCTGCTCGACAGCAGCCAGAGCTCGGGCTTGCCATCGGAGGTGAGACGTGGTGCTGGGAGCACCCTCCGGCGTCTCAGACCGCCTCGCCTCCGGTGGTCTGAGGTTGTGGCGGAGGTGGACGTGGCTGCTGCTGCATCGATGCGGTGCTGTGGCCTGACCCGGGCTTGGCCGTGCACTGGCTGGAGGTCTGTGTCTGCAGACTGTCGGGAAGCAGCTTCTCGTGTGCTTCCAGGGGCTGGTGGGCTCAGCCTGCTGGGTCGGCTCTGGCCCTGAGTCCGGCTTCAGGCACGTGGTCTGCCGAGCCCATCACCCTGTGAAGGGCGAGCACCCCGACCGTGCCGAAGGCTCGGAAGTGGGCGAAGAGCAGGAGAGGTGGCACAGGCACCCAGGGCTGCTGGGCACCTTGTGCCTCTGGTTGCACAGGTTCCCGAGTAATTCTGGTGCAGCGCAGAACGGGTGTGAGGAGGTGAGGAGCCCCGGGAGAGCCGGCTGCCTGCAGCGTGCTCGCTGCGCCCTGCCTTCCCCAGCAGCCGCCGGCCCGCTGCTCGCCGGGCTGCGCTCCCGCTTCGCTCCGCTCGCTTCTCGGGGGGGACACAAGTCCCAATTCCTCGGTCATTTTAATCAGGCGAGTGTCCCATGTGAGCTGCTGAGAGTGAATCTCGGGATCTGGGAGGAAAGAAAAAGGTTGGAGTCGAGAGCAGGGAGAGGGAAAAGTGATTTCTGTGGGACTGGGGGTGAGGAAGCGTTCCTGTAAAATAAAAATGAGGAGAAGAGGCTGAAAAACTGCCAGGCATCAGGAGCTCGGCAGAAGCAGAAGGAACGCTTTTCGGCATGGGAGTGACGTTTGCCGGCGGTGGGGGAAGGAGCAGAGGCACTGTCGTGGTGGTTCTTCCCTCCGCGTGGCCGACGCGGCTCTGCTGCTGGTGCTGCGGGCTGCATCGCGGTGGATGCGCGTCTGGCCGGGGAGCAGTGGTTGGGGGGTTTGGCAGAGGGAATCTGCTGGTATTTTTTCGGTAGCAATCACTTCTCTTCAGCAAGATATTAACTTCCACGACCTGGGGCTGGCGGCGATGGTCACCCCAGCTCTTGGCCGTGCGGCGGCGACGCGTGTGGGGCTGCACGTGGGTCACGGTGCTCTGCCAGGGCGTGCACCAAGACGGAGCTCTGCAGGGGAGGTCCCGAGGGCTGCTGCCAAGGGGGACCTCGCTCACAGGGGAGCGTCTGGGCTGGTCCCAGGGACGCCGATAGACCCTCCGGCATTGGTCAAGCGGTGCTGATTTACCCCCGGGACCCTGCCGCTGCCGTGTCTAGATGCCATTGGGCTGGAAAAGCCGCTGGCGTGGTGGAGCCGGGGCCGCGGGGCGGGACGTGGTCCGGGGTGCCGCGGAGAGCAGACAGACGGGTGTTAGGACAGCCCGTACCGGGGTCACGCCGGTGGCTCGCGGAGCACCGTGGGCTGGGCTGGCACTGTGCAGATGTGCAGAACACAGCAAAACCACTGCTTCCTCACTCACGAAACTTGTGGTCTAAGTAAGCACTGAAACCAGGGTGCAAATCTAGTTTTAAGCCCTTTTTTTTTTTTTTTTTTGTAAGGACGTCTGCCATGCTGTGGGGATGCTGATTGCTTAGTGTGGATGATTCTCGAGAAAAATTCAGCAAGATTCGTTTTATCAGAGGTTCTCAGCCCCGAGTGCCTCGGCTGGCAGAGTGCACGTTGATTTGCCTCGCATTGCTTAAAAAATGTGATGGGAAGTTAGAGGAGCTCTGTGATAATGCCTGCCCTTGCAGCAGCGCTACAATTAGAGACTGCTTACGTCTCAAGTGCCTCAACAGTAGAGTCCTCATCTGAGGATGACATTTTCCTCCAGGCATCCCAAAAAGCCTGGTTTTGACAGCTCTGGTTGCGACACTCCGGCAGATAAACGCGTGATTGTGTGTACAAACTGCTGGCAGCGCCGGGGGGGCTGCGGGATGAATGGGCTCTGCCCAGGAGGGGTTTCGTGGCCAGTCTGGGTGCTGTCCCACACAGAGGAGGGCTTGTACTGCGTGTTTTCGTAATACGGCCAGGCCGGCTTGCCACCAGCTCTCGCCCTGCCTGTCTTCCTAAGGTGTCTGTGTGATATTTGCGCGTTGTTGTTTAGCCTCTCTCTACTGTTCAACTTTGAGTCCATGTCCTGCGCTCCTCTTCAGACAGTATCTGAATTATTTTGAATATTCTCTCTGCAATCAGAGATTTCCCTGAGTCATACCTAAATGTGAATAAAAGCCTAATGGTTTATGTTAAGGAAGGCAAGAGATAAAACTAGAGCCCTTTTATCACAGACTTTAATGGCCTGAAAATGTCAGTTGTGCAGAGGCAGCTACCAAATTTTGAGCCTATGAAGACGATGGCTAAGTCCCACAAATCAACAAGTTTGGAGCGGATTATCGGATGCTGGCTGTGTCATTTTCCCAGGACTCCAGGCATGCTAGAAGCCAACACTTTAATCTGCTCTGATACGATGCATGAAAGGGGCCGGACTCCCTTTCCACTTAGTGCTGCCCTGCGAAGCTTTCAGACCCGCTGCAGCAGAGTCGGAAAAGCCTTCCAGAAGGCAAAAGCTGCAGGGCTTTTTTCTGAACTGCAGCCTGGTTTTGATTCAGAAATAAACTCCACCTTTGCTTAAGAACTATTTTTAAGGTCACAAAGACAGGATGCAGAAATCAGTACGTTTCATGGTTTTCCTGAGTGCTGCCTCACCACTCCTCTTCCTCCTTCTGTTTCCAGCAGACTTCCTTCCCGAGGGGACATCCTGCGCGCCTGCCTCTTGGGCTGGGGAGCTGTAATGGAAATTCTGGGAAATTGCTGTTTCTGCTCCTTTTAGGCCTGGGATAAAGAACTGGACTCGCACCGTGAAAACAGCTGAACTCTCGTGCTCTGATGTGGCTGGAAATCTTTTATCTCTCTCCTGCTTTGTTTTTGCAACCACGCTCAGGGGTTAATCTGACTAACCCTCCTCTTAGATGTGGCTCCTTGGTTTGAATTAATTTGCATCACTTGTGAAGTTTTGCAGAAATGCCGAGCGTGCCCTCGCTGCGAGCACGCGGGGTGACAGCAATGCTGCTGGGCCGGTGCTGGTCGTGGGCTGTCTGCGGTGTGCGCCCGAGGTGTCAAAGTGGCAGAGGCAAATGTTTTGGGTGCAGAGGGATCCGAATCTAGACCCACCCAGTATTTCCGCGAGTTACTGAGCATCCAGGGTGTGTGGCAGAAAAATAGTGGCAATACGGTGAATGCCCGTAGGGTTGTTTTAAAATGCAGATGATAGAAAGAGATTGGTTTTGGAAGAAAACATTTGTGCTTTCCCCACTTCAGGGTAGGGCGGTTTGATTTAAGACAGAGCAAGATTTAGCCCATTCCACATGGAGAAAGCCTTTTAGCACGAGCCTGAAGTGTGATTTCCCGAGCTGCGGTGATTGCCTGGTGCCTGCGGAAGGATGTGACTTGGCCGTGTCCTGTTTACCGCGGCGTGGCAGAGTGCAGATGTCCCCGCGGTGCTGTGGTTCGCAGACAGCAGCAGCAAGGTGTGTCACCCACCCTGGGACCCGAGGGGGGGAAGCACCGCGTATCTCCTCCGGCCTGTCCGTCGGGAGAGCTGATGTCATCCAAAGAAAGGTGTTTCGGAGGAAGGATGTTTGCGGCCAAAATAAAGCCTGGCCTGTGTTAGAATGGTTACGTCCTGTTTACTGTGGAAAGCACGCTGTGCTGATATTAGCTCTGAAATGTGTGATTAATGCGCAGGCGGGCGCAGCAGATAAGGAACTTCCCGCGATTTCGGCCACCTGTGAGAAGAAAGGGCTGCGTCCCTGGGGCTGGGAGGAGGGTCGGTGCCGGCTGCGCAGGGAGGTGCTGAGCATCCCTCGGGCTCCCGGGAGGACCGAGGTGCCTCCCTGCCTCAGTTTCCCAGAAGGAGGGGAGCTGGTGAGCTTCAGGGGGTTAATACTGGTAAAGAGTACTGAAGAGGGGCTAGAGATGATCATCTCCAAGACAAATAAATAAACACCAGCCCATTTCTAGAGGGCCGGCTGTGAGCTGAAGGGATCATTAGCGCAGAAACATGAATGGCTTGCTCTAGCCTCTGTAAGGTATAAAAAAGTTGTGTTGCCCAGTTACAGGGGGAAACATACACATGAATTTGGGCTGCGATTTTGATTTTCAATAGAATAACATGCTGTAAAACTGCAAAACGCATTTAGCAAAGCCGCTTGCATCCGCAACACGATCCGTTTGCCTTGGTCCCGTGTGAGCCGAGCTGCAGCTCCGAGGGTGTTGCCTCCTGCCTGGCGCTCTCTTCGGCAGGGGAAGTTTTTCAGATCAGTCTCCGTTGCTTCGCCTCTGACGCAGCCGGCGGTGGTCGCGGGGTCTGGTGTCTGCTGGGCGCAGGGCACCGATACCGGGGTGGCCTGGTGGAGAGGACCCAGCCTGCCATTTGCAGCACGCCTGCGCTGGTCCGGCAGCGGCAGATGCGCCCCGACACGCTCCCTCCGGGCAGGCAGCGGGCTGCTCCGCGGGGCAGCGAGCTGTCTGCTCCCAGTGCCGTCACGGGGTGCTCGGGAAGCCGGTGCTGTTCGCTCACCAGCTGCCACCTGGCTGAGAGCTGGCTGGCACCCACCGTTCGCACCCAGCCTGGTTTGCTGCTGCCTTCTCCCATGCTAAGAGCAGGAGACGCAGTGCTGCAACCTGCGGTCCCCATGCCGACCGACCCCAGGGACCAGCCCCAGACCCTGCGGTGCTCTGGGGGGGCTGCTTTCCTCCCACCCCCTCGCTCCTGCAGGCACAGCCCAGTTGCTTCACCTACATTTTGGGGTTTAGCAAGTTTCTTCCCCGTTTTGTCAGGGTTGTGTTGCTGTGGTGTGGCCCCAGCCCAAGGCACGTGGCCGTGGCCGGCAGGGGGGACAGGCAGAAGGCAGGAGCTGCACCCCAAACCGGGGGCAGAGCGAAGGGCTGGTCCTGCCCGGGTCTCACGCTCTCACTGCCAAGCCTGAAGATTTGCCTAATCTTCTAAACCTTCTGGAGAGAGGGGAGAGCTGAAGATTTAGCCTGGTTCCATTAATGAAAGAATGATGATAATGAGGGAATTAAAGTACAGGCCCTGGTGCGAGGGAGGAGGGACTATGCTGAACAGGCTCGTCGTCAACTTCTCCTGCCTGGTGGAAGCACGTGGTCCAGCTTCTTAACAGATGCAGCCCCAAATCCTTGTGTTTGTTCTGCTTAAATTAGCACTCCTGATGATTATTTTGGAAGAAATATCCATGTTATGGCTGAGTTCAGTAGGGCTCGGTTTTAGGGGTGTGGGTTGCAGTCCACCAGCGGTCCCGTGTCTAGAGCTTTGTGTAAGCACTTCCCGCAGTCGGGGCCGCGGTTTGGCGTGCTTTTGGCAGCCTGCGAACACCCGCCGCTGCACGCCAGCCCTGCAGCTGCACACCCGCACCCGGGAAGGTGACAGCACGATTGCGGCTTCTCTGAAGATGAGCCTGAAATGACACTGTAGATGGTGCGGTAATGGCCCTTGAAACACACTCATCATTGAACGGCGGCCGCTGCACCCACAGCACTTCATAAAAGCTGCTGCAGGAGTGACAGCAGGTAAATTGTCGGCAGGGAGACTGTTGTGATGTTCAGACGATATCGAATCCATCCACATTGTCTGAGCAGAAATTATACGGAGAGTCTGAGGATTCAGGGTGAGAGTGGCCATAAATCTTGGGTGCGTCTCGGCAGGGTAGGAAGAATATGAAGCATCAGGCCCATTCTCAGATGCTTCTGCCATGCAGTAACTGTGCTAATTAATTTAGCACGGGACAGTAAAGCCTTTTGTCTTGCTTTGGGCCAAATGAGCCAAATGCCTTCTCACAGACAAGGCTCACGGATGAGGAGTCCTTAACAACTGTCCTCTGTCTTCACCCCTTGGCACCTGACGGCAGATGGACATGGGAGCCTTGGTGCCGGCCCCGGCAGTGCCGCTCGCCGCTGCGGTTCCTGTGGGAGCCGGGTGCCCGCTCGAGCGGCAGCGCCTGCCATTCTTCTGTCTGGAATTTAACTTTTCTGTAGGAAAGACAGCTCCTGCTTGCCCAGTGCTTCAAGGAGCAGCTTGAAAGCAAAAGCCCAATGTGCACGATGAACATCCTGAGGCCTGGTCGCTGGGCGCAGCTGTGCTTGCTCCTCGGGGCACGGGAAGCGGTCGCGGGCTGAGGCTGGACGGGCTCGGTGGCTCCGGCGTTTCTGGGCAGAGTTTTGCAGCCGCTGCTCTTCCCTCCGCGTCCCGCAGCACAGAGCCTCCTCCCACCCGGCAGCTCCTCCGTCCCATCCTGTCCCAGTGGAAGACCAGTGGAAATTCTGCTGTTGACTGCAGCAGCAAGATCAGAGCCAGGATTTACAGTCCTGAGATTTGCCAACAAGCTTCCCCCACACCCCACTGTGTTCTCACTTCCTCACTTACTTGCAGGGAAATAATGTTTTGAGTTCTTTTATCGGGGAAACTTTTTGCTTCACCTTTTGTTTGAGAGGGAAGGAGCTGGAGATGGCTGCTGGGCTTGCAAGGAGCCTGCTGGTCCTCTTTCACTGTTGCACCCGACTTTTGTCTTGAGGTGAGGGTGCTGCTACGGTGAAGGGGCCTTTGGCTGGCAGAGGCCCTCCTGGGTGCCCTGCGCCCGGACGGCTCCTGCCGCAATCCCGGTGCTGCCCTGGTCCTGCCCGTAGCGTGGGCAAGGGCAGAGCTGCTCCGGCAGCTCGTCTCTAGTGCAGTCTGCTCTGGGTTTGGCTCTGAGAGGACCTGGCAAGCGCAGAGGAGGCTGCAGGACAGCTCTTTGCTCCCATGTTTGCTAGTTATGTTTTCCTGTTCCGTGACTCGGTGGCGAGGAGCGTTCCCGGGGCGCAGCCGTTCTGCCCCGCGGGGCTGAGGCGGGGGGCCCGCTGCTGTTGGCTGCGTCCCGCTGACCCCCGTGTCTCTCCGCAGCTGCAGCCGGAGCAGCTGGACTGCGGCGCCGCGCACCTGCAGCACCCGCTGGCCATCGTCAACCCCGTCACCGCGACGCCCGTCTTCACCTACAGCGGCCTGACAGCGGTGGCGGTTGCCAGCGTCAACAACTACACCGTTGTGTTCCTGGGCACGGCCGGCGGAGGACTCCTGAAGGCAAGTGGCGGGGGGCACGGGGAGCGCGGCGGGGCGTCCCCCTCCGGCAGCCCTGCTCTGCTGCCGGCTGTGTCGGAGCACCTGGTTTCCTTTGGCAGTGGGGAAGTAGCTGGATGCTGCCGTAAGCTGTATGGTGACAGATGCTGCCTGGTGACTGGTGGCCGGTAATTACTGGTCGAGGCTGCCACGCGAGCGGGATGTTCTTGCTGAACCCGATGCTGGAAATGTTATTGTGCAGCATTTAATTATTAACAGCACTTCTAATAAATTCTCCCTCTGAGCTGATGGCTCCTGAAGGCTTGAAGTAGACAGGGGAATCGCTGAGAGATGCTTCATCACAGCCGAGTCCAAAGCAGGTGTGAGTCCACGCATCCGATGGAATGTCTGTTTTAAATAACGTGCCAAAGGCAATGTAAAACAATGGGATACCCTGGTTCCAGAGCCACAATTCGAGGCCAAGGCTTCAGCAACTTTAGCACTAAAAGTTTACCAACTGAAGTTTTGATTCCAGCCAGCCACAACAGTTTGGTGCACTCTCAGTGTCAAAAGTCCATAGAGGAGAGGGGAAAAAAGCCCCGGAGCAGAGATGCGTCTGATACCTGCTTTGTCTCAGCATGGAGTGAGTGGTGCATAGTGTGGAATGCTGGATCAAAATGCTTGGAGAGAAGAAAACTGATCCAGCCTCTTCTCTGGTGTCCAAGTGCTCCTGGCAGAAATGTGGGAACGATCATAAAGAAACTCTCTGCTTTGATTTTTGCCCAATTAGTGGGGGTGTGAGGGAGCTGGCACCCCGGCCAGGTGCACCGGGCTGGGGGGGCACATGCCACACGCAGCGCAGCCCATGTTCACACAGTATTAACAGCTCTGCTCCCATTATCGTCTCAGAGAAAGCAGCCTTATCTGCTGAGCCTCCATTAGGGAGAGGCTCCTGGCTACCCTTTGCTGGGATAATTTGCTCAGATAGCGCTAATCTAATTCTACAACACAGCTGCACAACCAGAAGCCCTTTTACCTTTGGGGCTCCTTGTTGTTTGGCACGGGATACAAGATACTTTGCGTGAGTTATCATTCAGACTTGCTGCCTGAGAGAAGACAGCAAAGGGGCAGAAGTAGTGCTCGACCAGCTCCTGCCAGCAGCAGTTATGGCTGCTGGGGGTATGTACAGGGAATTAATCAGATAGGCTGCGGACGGGCATTTTGTGAGGGCCGTTAACAGTGCCACGTCCAGCAGCCATTAAAGGCAAAACAGCGTGTGGGGAGCAGTGGTCAGGGCAGGGAGTGCCAGGGTGCAATGCCCCCGAAGGAGCTAGGGGCTGGGGAGGGTCTGTCATGGCGAGTCCCCGCGTGTCCAGGTCCGGCGGTCTGTGGACGAGGTGCTGTGCTGGGGTTACGCAGCAGCTCAGCCCGCTCTGCTCACGCCAGAGCTGGTGCAGTGCATGTCCTCCAGCACGCCCTGGCCCTGCGCTGGCGAGAGGACTGGTGGGCTCTGCACCGCTGCGGCAGCTCTCGCCATGCCCGCGGCTCACGGGGGTCCAGGGAAAGGGTCTGCGTGGTGCAAGTGCAGGGTGAACGCGCCCAGGAGGCAGGGGGACCTGGGGACAGGCGCCTGGAAACAGCCAAGCGTAGAGCACATCGCAGCAAGAAGGGAGAGAGGATGATCGCAAAGCTAAAGTGGAGGGCGTCAGGACTCGGTTTGTGGACAGCTTGGGTGATCCCAGACAAATTATTTAGCTTCTGGATAACCAGCTTTTAAAGTGGGGATAATGATAGTTCCCTTCTTTTTCTGCCTAGTAGCTTGCAGTGCTTGCATGCGGTTCTTAGCAGAGGGAAGCCCTCTGCTTTGAGCTTGTGCTATCTTACTAGGACATGTTGGTACTGCTCTAGTGTGAGAATTAATTAATCCTATGTTAATTAATTAATGCAGACTTGAGAGAGCAGAGGCATGCTTGGTCCTTACAATTATTGTCTTCCCTTGCTAGCAAGGAGGTAGGAATTTTCCTCGCTCCCTCTCTGTTTTAAGCTGAAAAGTGACTGTCACGCGAAATTGTGTAGCCCCGTTGTTATTTCCTCTCAGCAATGCCACATTTAATTTGCTGAGTTTTCAAGTCAAATGCCAAGACATTCTGGGATCTGAAAGGCAGGCTGATGCTTTGCAGCCTCTTCCATCACTGCCAGCGCTTCAGCTGGTGATTCATGAGGCAAGGTAGGATTCGGCTCTCTTGCGGCAGCTGCCGTGGTCTTCTGGAGTGAGCAGGGATAAAAGCTTCTTTCGGCCAAGAATGACAACACTTATTTTTCAAATATGCAGGGAGCAGGGGCTGCCATGTTGTACAGCCCTGTCGCTGAGTTTTTACTGTTTTTAATTAAGCTTTGGAAATGCGGTGTTCTTGCAGCAGCAATGCAGGTGTGTGTGTAATGAGGGCTGAAGGCTGGTGCCACCTGCAATGAGGGAGAGTAACTCTGCTGTGGCCTGCTGGAAACAGCCGTGCAGTCGAGCTGTGCAGGGGGTAGAGCCCTCGAGCAGAAGTTCTGCAGGCAGCCCCTCAAACAGAGAGCTTTGAACAGGGGGACCAAGGGCTACGAGGGTCGGTCATCGTTGCGCAGGGCTCCTGGCCATGGCTCGGGCTTTCTGGACCACTTAGTGCCTGCCCTGTAGCACAGAGCTGGCCGTTCAGTGAAGCTCTGCGTGTGCAGCTTGCGAAGCCTGTAGGGATTTACAGCACTTGAAAATGTGGAACACTGATACTATTTTGATTCTTGTTTATAACCGAGGAAAAAGTATCTGCTCCCCATAGTGTTTGAAAAATGGTCTCAATGAGTGGCTTCTTCTCACTGCAGATTAATCTGGACAGTACCATGAAGGTTATTAGCAGGAGATCCATTTTGGTGGCTTACGGAGAGCCCGTGCACCCCATCATGCAGTTCGACCCTTCTGATTCCACCTACCTCTATCTGATGACCTCCTATCAGGTGAGATCTTTAATCTCCAGCAAAATGGTCCTCTGAGCATCATGCATTTGATTTCGCATTCAGTGCTAAGCTGGGAGCCGGAAGGGACAGTAAAATTTACTTTTAACCATAACAGGCAGAGCCAAGAAATTCAGAGCTTTGCCTGGGGTATCAAAGGGCTTTCCAGGGGGGTACCTGTGCCTGTCCATTCTCCTGCGTGGGGTGGGCGTCAGGCCGAGCAGACTGGCTTGTCAGGCTTTCTCGTCTTTGTGGTAGCAAGGTGAAAACAAGAGTAAAAGATATTGAAAGCAATCCCACTTATGGGAGTGCAGATATAAGCAGAGGTTGTTCCTGCACAGAAACCAGAAAATTACGGTGCATGGTGTTTAAGGAGGCTTTTAGGAGATCCTGCAGACAAAAAGTCTGTCTGTCAGAACCGATCTCTGGGGAAGGTTTCTGCCCAGCGTGGCTGGCAGGAGGGCTGGGTGGGAGGAGGCCTCTCTGCGGAGCCCAGAACGCCGCAGCAGGTAGAAACAGACGGTCTCATCTCCGTCAAGTGAGCAGAGGGGGAAGACTAGAGCTGAGCGCTCCAGGCACTGCTGGTTTGTCCTGAATTACGTTTTAATCTGTCAAAACAGATGCACAGCCACAAATGTTGTCTGTTGCGTTTATGTTTTCCAAGCCCTAATTCCCTGCAGATTGGTCATTATCATTTCGCAGAGCCCTCCTGGGATGCCTCTTTAGCCGATGTTTCAGGCGGGCTCAGCTCGGCTCCCAGGCTGGGCTGTGCGCTTTATTCGAGCTTCGTCAAACACCCAGTGCAGCACTCGTGATGCTCTCCTCTGCCTGCTGCTTTCCAATAAACCAGATGAGCTGATTGTTCTTTGGAGGAATTAGCACCCTGGGAAGTTCCCCGAGAGCTCGGTGGGGTCGGGGGGAGTGCTGAGCTCCGCAGCAAAGTGCTGCGGGTGAAGCGGGGTCGGGCCGAGGAGCCCATGGTCCCAGGTGTGCTCACCTGGACGAAGCTCGGGGCTCTCAGCACCTCACGTTGTCAGTCCCCACTGTACCAAATGACCAGTTTTCCTTCCTAAATGCTTAGAAATTGAGGGAGGGAAAAGCAGAAACCAACCCATGCTTTCCCTCCAGCTGCTCCTGCTGAGCAAGTCCCCAGAGGTACTTTGATTTCTTTACAAATTAAGGTTTCCAGAGTGGTTTTGCTTTCTGGTCACTTTATAAATAGTCGGATAGCTCTGACCTCTGTCTAGAAGGGAGCTTTCTGCAGGTCTGAGTGAGAGCTTTTCGCAGGGAGGGCCAAGCTGTGAAACCATCTCCGTCTGGCGCGTCAGAAAGGTGTGGTGTTGCCCTCCGTAGCCTGACCGTCACACGCTTGTTGCCGAGGTGCCGGCTGAAATGGAGCAGCTCAGCTTGGCACATGGGGCGGCTGCGCCGGCGGCAGGCACCATCCCTTGGCATCCTTACCTGCCCCAGGCTGTGCTGGGCGCTGCTGGGGACACGGGCAGGGCAGCGGGCAGCAGCCTGTGCCGGTCCCCATGCGGGCTGCCTGTACAGGGACCACCCACCTCGGAGCGGTGCGGGATGGAGGGCTGCCGTGCTGGGGTCTGCTCATCACCGTCCAGGCTAACGGGTGAAGCTGCCCGAGACGCTGGTGTCTCGTCGCTCGCTACGTGTGGCCGTTCTGGCGCAGCCCTGTCAGGGTGGGCGTCTCTGTGGGTCGTACACCGTTCGGAGCAGTTGTGCTGTTGTCGTGCAGATGACGCGGGTGAAGGTGGCTGCCTGCAACCAGTACTCGACATGCACGGAGTGCCTGGCTGCCGCTGACGCCTACTGCGGGTGGTGCACGATGGAGACCAGGTAGGACTGGCTGTGTCCTGGTGTGCTTCGGTGTGTCCTTTGGCCCTCAAGCCCGGGCAAGAATTGCTGGTGCCTTTTATATTTCCAGTCACACTACTGTTAGTCTTTGTCTATTCCTTATGAAACACATGCTTTTAAAAACACTTGCATCTGGTCTCAGAAGGGTTGGGATGCTCTTCAGAGCCAGGATTTAACTGTAGCTGCATTGTTGTGCTGCGGTCAGCTGCCAGTGCTAAGCGTATCTTGCAGGCATCCAGCCGCGGGACGGAGAGCGCCAACACCCTCTTAAAGACCGTCTTTTGCCCTCGCAGTTATTATTTATGTATAGGAGATAATCAACACTCAAAAAGGGATTTATAAAATTAGACTCTGCGTTTACAAACTGAAGAAGTTGGACAAAATGTCACCTTCTCTTCAGTTCCGGGCTCAGCCTGCCTGCCCTCGCTTACCCTGAATCCCGATGCTCCGTTGGTGCTGGTGGGAGCACACACTCATCGTGGCAACCAGACAGCTCAAATACAGCAGCAAAGCTTTAGGCTTAGCTGCAAGGATAGAGGAAAAAGGTCTGGGCACAGGACTTTCTCAGGATCTTCCCTCACAATGAAGATGACATTTTTATCACCTGCTTTAAAAACAGTCGACCACGAATTATTCTCCTGTTTGTTGCAGGTGTTCTCTGCAGCACGAGTGCGCGAACTTCACAGGGGCCAACTTCTGGGCGAGCGCAAGTGAGGGAGTGCAGCAGTGCCCTTCCATGACCATCTTGGAACCCGAGATTAGTGTCGACAAAGAGAACCCGGTGCGTTTGGTGTGAATGCCAAATTAATTGTGCGCTGCGTCCCACAGAGTCGTTACCTGCTCTCGGGGCTGATAAATACCCGTGCTCCCCTAGCGCAGCAGCCCAGCTCTGCACGGCTCGGATGTGGGTCGTGGGGGTGCTGAGCTCTGAGGCACGTTACCGAGTCAGGCCAAGGTCCTCCCCACACCTTGGCACGCTGGAAGCCGGCAGCACGTCGGCTGCCGAGCCTGCAGGCACACGGGGCTTGCAGAGCTGCTGCACTGAATGCGCTGGAGACATCTGCAGTTTCGAAATGCGGAAGACAGGCTGCAGACAGCTGAATCATCTATTTTCTGGTTTTGTATTGTTGCTATTTTTAATGATATTTTAATTATATTTTAAATGTTTTCATCAAAATATTTTTCGTTTAAAGACAGACCCTCTCCCAATGGCAAAAATCTCTTTGTGCCAAAGTTCTTGACCAGCCCTAACATGGGGAAATCGCTTGCACACAGGCAGCGAGCCCAGACCAGAGCCGGGGCAAGGGAGCCCGTGGGACCCTATCACCGGCCCGGCTCCCCTTCTGCCACGCAGGAGCAGTGAGGGGGGGTCCCAGGGAGTCACCCCGCTGACAGCGGGGGAGCCCACCGAGCGCGTTTTCCGGAGCCACCCTCTCCTCAAAAGCACTGCCTTTCTGCAAAACTTCCCAGCCCTTCCCCTCAGAGGCCAATGGCAAAGCGAAAGCCCTGAGCCAGCCCGCTCTGCCCTCGTGTGCCGGGGAGGACGCTGGCTCGTGGCCCTGCCGGCAGGCTCCCGGCACCTCCCGGCACTGGTCCCTGGTCCCTGGTCGGGACGGGTGTAAGCTGGGAGGTCGGGCACTCAGAGGCGGGGGTGAATGTCTTCCACTCACGCAGGCAGCGTGGGTCGGGGGCAGCTCAGGCAGCCGGGGAGGGCTCAGCCTTCGCGTCCTGCTTCTCGCAGGGAAGCCCCGGGCTGGGTTTTCACGCCTGCTGGTAGCCCACGAGCAGTGGCTGTTGGAGGCGGTGGTCACAGCTCTTACTGCTGAAGCAAGGTTTTGTATGTGGGTGGCTTTTAGACTTCAAAGTGCATAAAATGAAAGAAAACCGCTACCTGTAGACTTGTTTTGGAGTCGCTGGCCTACGAAAAGCTTGTAAATCATTGACAAGTTCTAAATGTAGTTTGCTGTGATAATAACTGGGGGTTTTTTGTCCAAATACAGGCCCTGATTATACAAATAAATGGGACTATCCCGAACCTGAATGGAACAAATATTTCATGTGACTATGGAAATAATATCCACACAGTAGCCAGAGTTGCTGGGGATTATGTAAACCAATTTATTTACTGCACTTTACTTCCACGCGAGAAATATCCAGCGTTTCCAGACGACCAAGGTATGTAGAGGAGAACAAGCTCAGTTCGTTCTAACCACTTTTGTGGACATCATTTTTCATAGGCTTTTTTTCTTTTTCCAGTTGTGTGTGCAGATAATGCACACAGGGGAAAAAGACCCAAGCTGCTTCTGTTTTATAGAGCATACGACTTTAAAGCGTGGGAGTTCCACCATCTCAACATGAATTGACAGTGTTTCAAATCTATCAATTTTTGTTTTAAACATCAGAATTTGAAAGCCAGTTCATGTACTTATTTTATTAAGATTTATCTGGTTAGAGCTTCTGTTTTAGATTTAATAAGTACTAAAATGAAAATGTTTTAGCCCTGGGGAAATAGCGTTGCTACTTGTATTGATATTTTCAATTGCTTTTGTTAAAATTCCCTCCCGAACATGCGCTGCCTTTCAGGAGAGGCTCTGGAAGAAGAGCAAGTGCGTACCTAAAGGCAGCTCGGAGCCTCTTAATCCCATTTATGCAATCAAGAGCCAGGCTGAGGCTGGTGTCCCCCCGTTTTCGGATGGCCCCGAAGGGGATGCCCGCCTTGAGGCTCCGTGGAGCTGCCTTCTGGAGGGAGAGGACGAGCAGCTGCAGATCTGGCTGAATTCAACTGAGCCGTGGCGGCCGAGTTGTCTGGATCTGGTACTGGCCACGTAGCAAGGAGACAGCCCCATTTTATAACTCCTTCTGCAAAGTTGGGTGCTTCATTCCAGACTTGAGTGCTTCTTAAATCTTCGTCTTTCAAGCCTGGGGTGAATGCGCTATTGAAGATGGCTGACTTCAGTAAGGAGAAGTATTAGCCAGTCCTTTTGAAAATCCCACTTTTCATAGCAAGTTTATAAAGCTGCATTGTTTTTCTCCCTGGCTATCCAAAAAATGGGAGATCATTAACTGTTCTGTATTGTTGGTTACGGCAATGTCCAAATGAATTTCTGGAATCCAACACGCTGATTTATTGTACATATTCTGAAAGAGGCATTGTCTCTTGTCCCTGGTGCTTATATGGCAAAATTGCAAAGAAAAAAAAATTAAGCAATTTTGGGGGGAGGGGGAGTTAGCGTAGCATGTTAAGTGGCCAAAAAAGGGATTTCCACTTTTCTCTGTGGGTTTGTTGTCATGGGGAAAGCGAGCGGGGTTTTAAAACATGATAACTAACACGTTTTAATTACCACATTTTTTAAAAAAATATCATTTAACACCAACTGTAAGCAAAGACAATAATTAACTCTCTCAATTAACACTTGCACAACATGCTGGAATTTTCTGCTGAAAGTCGCAATGTTCTTTTCTGGTGAGGGTGATGTAAAGTGTTGATTTAAGAGGGAAGAGCTGAAAGTCAGAGGGCAAAAGATGAACGGTCCAAGCTCTGAAATGCAGCTTGGAGGAAGCCCTAGAGGAAACAAATCAGATTTAGTCCTTATTTTCCCAAGGGTCTGTCTTGTCTCGTAAGCGTGAGCGCAAGCGAGAGGCTCTTGCAACCCAATATTCTTTGGCTTGGTTCTCTCAGACCACGTGGTCGTCGAAACTGCTCTCCGGGTCAACAGCAAAAACATTATCCGGGCCAATTTCACCATCTACGATTGCAAAAGAACTGGGAACATTTACCCGAAGAGAGCGTAAGTGACCCCGGTGTCGGGGTGCGGGCGGCACCACGGTGGCGGCGGCGCTGGGGCGATGGCGGCAGCCGGCGCGGCAGGGCGCACGCGCAGCGGGACGCGGGTCCCCCGCGGGGCTCAGCGGGGCCAGTGGCTGCGGGGCCAGGGCTGCACAAGCAGGGTCCTCGCGGCGTCTCGAGCCGTCTGGGCACGCTGGGGTTTTTTTAAACGTGAACAGTATTTTTATATAAAGCTTGTTCTGTTAACCCTTGTGCAGCGGAGCCGTCCTGCCCAGCGATCCCAGGGGGTCTGTGGGGCAGTGAGGCAGGGGTGCCTCCCCCCTGCTCCCTCTGCCCTGCCAGCCCCAGGTGGGAGCAGCCCCCCACCCCTCATCAGCATGCTGGGTGCTGGGGTGTTCTGTGTCCCCCCGCAGAAAGCCATCCGCCTTTCAGGAGCGTGGGGATCCCTGTGTCGTGCCTGCCAGAGGTCAAACCCCATGGCAGAGCCTTCTTTGGGCAGGAGTGTGCCTGGCTCCCCAGAGAGATGGGTGGGGTGAAAGAGCATTTTGGGGGAAAAGAGCATTTTTCACTAAGCAGGGGAGGAGCTGGAGCCCATGCCCGCGGTCTGCCGTGTCCTGGTGCTGGGCAGTGGAGGCACAGGCGGTGATGCCGTGGAGCTGGCTCGGAGCAGTGCTGGGAACGGTGGGCTCTGCCCGCGGCCCCTGCCCGCGGCCCCTGCCCGCTCCCGGGGGGAGGAGGAGATGGCAGCCCAGCAGCTGCCACAGGCGGGTTTTTCTGGGCACCGTTAGAGACTGAGCACACCGTGTGAGGACGGATCGCACGGCTGGGCTGTGGCTCCCCTGAGCAGCCTGGAATCTGCTTTTCTCCCCACACCTTTGCCATTTCAGGTGCACCAGCTGCCTCTCGACCAGGTGGAAGTGTCACTGGTGCCCCTCCACCTACGCCTGTGTCTCCAACCGCTCGCAGTGTGCTGACGCGCTGAGGATGCAGGTAGGGCCCGTCAGACCGCTGCTGCGGGACACCTTCCCCGTCACGGTGCTGTCCCCGTTGCTGTCCTCCTCCGGGGATGGAGGCAGATGGCCTGGCCGCGGCAGCGCTGCCCGGTGCGTGGGGGGCAGCTCCGAGGGCGGCACTGCTCGGCGTCGCTGGCGTTACGCCTGGCCTGGGGGGTCTCCGCAGTCAGAAACGCGGCGATACGCGTCTCGCCTCCAAAGGCTCGGCAGACGGGGGGCTGCAGGGCCATTCTGCGTGCGTCGTGTTCGCAGCGCTCCCCGGCAGCACCGCTGGCCGTGGGGCTGAGGCTGGGCTCAGACCGTCTCGCCTTGATGTCCCCAGGCTGAGCCTCCCATTGCTTAGGGACCCTGGGGTGTCTTCGGGCACCGGTGTGGCCTCAGCTGCCCTGAGTCTCCTCCATCAGCGATTCGCAGTTGCTGGCCGTGGCAGCGTGGCCATGGCTTGTCTCGGGCTGGAGCTGGGGCACTGTCCTCTGCAAGGGCCCAGGAGGGGGGACGTGCGTGGGGCA
>Ga0065711_1033874_pt1 | contig 24682 bp, 18 predicted proteins | sample Hoacrofraction12_FD_59098 | JGI IMG/M metagenome (GOLD analysis project Ga0065711, IMG submission 59098) | Hoatzin crop microbial communities from Cojedes, Venezuela - Epithelial fraction 12 v2 (version 2) | ecosystem: Host-associated > Birds > Digestive system > Esophagus > Crop | place...
AGATGAGGACAGACTGAGGGAGTTGGGGCTGTTCAGCCTGGAGAAGAGAAGGCTCCAGGGTGACCTCAGAGCAGCTGCCAGTGCCTGAAGGGGCCGACAGGAAGGATGGAGAGGGGCTTTTCACAAGGGGGTGTAGTGATGGGACAAGGGGGAACGGCTCTAAACTAACAGACGGCAGATTTAGATTAGATATTGGGAAGAAATTCTGCACCATTAGGGTGGTGAAACACTGGCCCAGGTTGCCCAGAGAAGCTGTGGCTGCCCCCTCCCTGGCAGTGTTCAAGGCCAGGCTGGATGGAGCTCTGAGCAACCTGGGCTGGTGGAATATGTCCCTGCTCATGGCAGGGAGGTTGGAACCAGAAGATCTTTAAGGTCTCTTCCAACCCAAACCATTCTATGATCCTATGACATAGTCAGTGCGCCCTTCTCCGCCCGCTAAAATGGGGTCAAGTAGAGCAAGGTTGGCTACCCTTCCACCCATCCAGATACTTGTTCAGCTCAGAACCTACAAAAAGCTGCACCACAGCTTTTTCCACCACAGTCATTTTTCTTGACTTCCTTTCTGGAGATTACAGAGTTCAAGCAGTAAGATACGTGAGGCTCCAGGACTAGAAGCGCCAGGTTAGATAGGTACTAATTCACATCGGCCTTGGTCAACTGCTTCTTACTTGCTAAAGCTCACCAAAAAGACTTGTGCTGCGAGACGGGAGAAGGACGATGTGCAAGCCCATGGGAATCATCAGGGTTCGTTGCACAGAACTGAAGGAAATTCTGAACTAGAACTTGAGAGCGCAACTCATCCGCAGGGTTACTTGCTAGGCACTCGCATTTAGCTCACAAATACCTCTTTAGAAACATGTCATATGGGTTCTCATTGAGAACGTGTCACATGACAGAAGAGGAATAAGAAACATGCACTAGAAAATGCAGTGTTCCAGAAAGGTGTCCCAGGGCAGGGAATCTCTCTGCAGGACCAAGGAGTGATCTGTATCAAGATGTTCCACCTCTTTCTTTTTCAAAGAGCAATAAAACAGAGATTTGTATCAGAGAGCTATGACAGAATTCTTAACCGCGTGGCATTGAAACAAACGGAACGTCAGAAGGGTTTAAAGCTGTTGAGATCTCACACAGCTGCAGTCCCAGACCTAAAAAAAACCCAGTGTGTGTGGGCCAGCGGAAGACAAAAATCAGCATCACTATGTAGTATTAAGCGCAGACACTTCCCAATCATAAAATATTTAAAGCATCCACCAAAATAATAGTGCTTCCCGAAGCTAACACAGATTACCAACAGCAGTCTCACATACGGTAAGAACACGCAAGCTAGCGTCAAAAGCGTTACTGTACCAGGCCAGGAAGCACAGCAGACGGACCGCGATATACAGGTACACAGCCAACCCGCAGGCAAAGAGAAGTCCTGTAACAGATTTATTTTTGTCCTCTTTCCCAAGAGTAGGGATTGTGGCGGCTAACTGTCCCCTCTCTGCCACCCTCTTCCCTCAAGCCACATCTATACTGGGTAGCACGAGCAGAGGCAGGTGGATGGGCCCAGCGTGCAGCCCTGACTGCTACTGATGGGCCCCACCTGTGTGACGGAGCCACACCACACCCCACAGCCCCCCTGACCCCTCATCGCTCCAGCACAGCACCTCTTGCCTTCCGCTGTTCCAGGGGGAAAAGACCTCACCTGGAGACAGCAGGCTGCACAGATCAGACTCCCAGAACACAAGCTTTTCAGTTTGGACTTCAACATGATTTCTCGTCAACAGAAACTGCAGGAGCCTAGCCCTTTACAAGTCTTGCTACGTTTTCCCACCCAAAGCAGAGGCTGAGCAAAAGGATTTCTTCAAAAGGATAAATCAAGCAATCTGACTTCGGTGCCTCTCTACAGAGTTTCAGCAGCATGGGGCCATCTTGGGTTCGCGCTCGCCTGACAGCCTGCCATGGCACTGCTGTGACCAGCACTTCACACAGCGGTAACACTGCTGGCATCCCGGAAGGGCAGCAAGCACCTGACTAAATTCAATAAGTTCATTCTGTCTTCCAAACAGTTAGAAAAGCAGGACATAAACCGGCCAGTTCTCTGGGTCTCCACCCAGGTATTTCGCTCAGACCCACTGCGTTTAGTAAGTGGCAGAAGACGCAACACGCGAAGACCGGTCTCAATGTGGACAGCTCTGAAGAGCACGGAGGAAGAACAGAATCAAGCGATTTCCAAATAGTTTTCAGGAAGGTAGTAAGTCCCTCTGTAAGGCTAGCAATATGACAGTTTTCTGCCTGCTGTTAGGGAACTTCAGATATTGCATTTTGCATAAAAGGCTCTGGAACCCCTCCAAGGAAGTCAGTCATTTTGATTTTGGATGACTGCGTACTTCTGCTACAAGCACAACACTCTGCTCACAGCTGACACTGTTGCATAAGCAGTATCTCAGCTGACATCCTTTTCAGGTTTAGCACTTCACTAAAATTGCTCAAGATACAGGTTATGTTAAAATTAAAATGACCCAATCAATTGCAAAAGCATCAAAGACAGAAATACCCTAGCTGCACATGCCACTGAACACACCCTCGGATTCCGCCTTGCTCCTTCCTAAGTGCAGCTATTCCTCTAGCAGTGTGTGATCGGCCTTTTACAGAGGGACTCGGACCTCCTACCACAGAAATCCACAGCTGAACGCTTTCAAAAACCAGGTGCTGCACACCTAAACATACCTTTAACAGATCCCAAATCCCAAAGCCGCTGCCTCCACACGGGGCTTTGTGACACAACAGACAATGAAGATCAGTTTATCTGCTGCTGTTAAGTCCCACGCTAAACACAACTTGCTACAACAAACTTCTTCATGCTGTTGTTCCTAGCTGGGGCAGTGAGCTCCTGCCAGATAGATCTCTTGGAAGAGTTTAGCAGACATCCAAAATACCACATGAAGAGCAGGAAAAACACAAGGAGCGAGAAAGTTTATTCTTTCCTGAATATTATCACCAAAAGGAAGAAGAGTGTTAAAAAGCCTCTCTGAGCAAACACTAATTCTGCTGCCATGTCTCAAAAGATCTAATCTCTAAAGCTGAGCAAAGCATTGGAGACAAAACAAATCCAGCAGTAAGGACTGAAGACAGCCAAGGTATCAAGCCATATAAGGAAACATGTAGCAACCATCACTGAAAGGCAGCAACTTCACTTGCTATTTTAAGGACTTCTGTTTTCATAACACTCTCCAAAAAAAAACCAAGTACCACTTTGTGCAGTATCTGGAGTGATGTTTGACAACTTTTCAAACATTAAAGAGTCATTATAAAAAGTTGCTATTACTCAGAGATACACTCAAGGAGATTTCAAATTAGGAAGTGGACTCTCATCACATTATTTCCTTCACTTAAAATTTTCCCCACTAGCATAATTGGCGCTGCCATGCTTGTTAGAGCAAGGGAGTGTTTAATAGCAAAAAAGCTATTTTTAATAGTTTTAAATCCCCAAACGCCTGCTCAGCTAACAACAGGCACTGGCTCGGCTGGGAGGGGTTAATCACAACGTAGCACTTCAGATTTTATTCTTTCTTTTATTATGCATATGTTAATCTTGCAGGTAGGAAATGTCAATAAAACAAGGAAAAAAGTGTAGGTATGTTTTTTGCAGTAATATTTACCAGTCATGCTGCTGTCTCTGTTTATTCCATTATGAAGTTTACAGTGAACAAATGCTGCATCAAATAACCATGATCCAAAGAGGTTCAAGATGCTGTTAACCTTTGGCCTGCGAGGAGCTGGTAGTGGCCGTGGCTCAGAACTTGTCTGGTTTGGGCTAGAGAGTGGAGAAGTAGAGGAGGGTTGGTGCTGCACTTTTGAAGTATGTGCAGTAGTTACCTATTCAAATAGAAGAACAAATCAGCTCCTAGAAGCAAGTAAATTACTTCCTCTAACCAAGGAAACTATCAAAAGGGTCAGTTACTTAAACACAGAGTATGGAGTCTTACAGTGCTGGTTTTCATCGTTGCTTTATTCACAGTCACTGCCCGATGCCTCCGGTTATGGGGCGGCGTGGTGTTGATCGCGGTGTTCTGGGGCATGCTCAGCCTGTTCACGGGCGTGGGCGGTGCGCTGTCTGACCGGGGTCGGGAAATGCCTGCACATCAAGAAATAAAGCAAGCTGTCAGCAAGAATTCCAGAGGCTCATACACAGCAGCCCCGTTAGTAAGCATTTGGCCTTCTGTAAACAGAGCAGCTTTCCTCCCTGCACCCCGAAACAGCAGCAGTAAGAAAAACATCTCTCTCCTTTCACTACTCGCACAAATAAACGCACAAGCAAAAGAATACCCTGCTCGCATTTGATGAGCTAATAATTAAAGAACACCAAAGAACCCCACACCTTAAGAGTGGGGAAAACGGCACATGGGAGGACCAACTCCAGCAGCAGGCAGAGGGGAAGGGGCAAAGCCACCGTAACAGCTCTCCTGCCCAAATTCAGAGACCTCTCACCTCTGCCTTTCTCTCCCACCCACACCTCCCAAGGCCTCTTCTGAGACAGCTCTAAGACGTCTGGCCCTTCAAAGCCAACTTAGCTCACTAAATTATGATGAAATCCATCCCCAAGCAGTTTTCTGCTGGTTCTGAGCTGCATCAGCTTGCTGAACAGTCCAACACTAAGTCAGTACAAGAGGTGCAGTCAGAAAGCAGAGCAAGCTGTAATTTTTCTGGCAGCAGCAGGACATCAGATCAGTCTTCACCCAACTTCAGGGAAATACTCTTGGTGTATACAGGTACTCTTCCCAGCCAGAACCCGAAGCAACCAGCCCTCTGCAAAACTTCAGGTGACAAACACCACTTCTTCCCATTTTAAGGAATACCATCACCCTCACACCCCGTGTGTAAAATGAAGTGTGGAATTGCAGAGTGCTTGAACATTTGACACAGATTTTTTTGACCACATTAATTAAAGCACACAAGTAGCTTGTGCAATATGTTACAGAACACCTGCATGCACTATGAAACGTACTGTTTTGGTGTACTTTCTTGGAAAAGAGGATGCAGTATTTTGCCAAACGCACACATCATGTAAGCACGTATCAGGGAGGGCGAGATAAAAGCCACGTGCGTTGGCACTTGGGGTAGGAGGCAGCGAGACCTCCGTCAGCCTTAGCTGAAGGGGTCCGTACCGCAGCTCTAAGGTCTGCCGCAGCACACGCCCATCCCCACCTCCAGCTGCAATTTAATTTCACCCAGAGCTCCCCTGTGCCCACGTGCATCGCAGCCTGCAGTCTTCTTCTGAACTCCAGGCGAGCTATCATCACCCTAGGTGTTTCATCTTGCTACATGAGATCTTTAGAAGTCTGAAGTCTCCGATTCAACGTCCCATCAAAAGCTCACGGAGACAGCAAAGCTCCTGGCGAGCTTGCAGGAGAGCCTGGGCTGCCAGGGGCCCACAGCAGCCCTCCACAGCCGGCCAGGGTAGAAGACCTCAAGCCCAGACACCACCACGGACCCCACCACTGCACCCAGACAAGGAGCTGCAGGTGTCACCACTGTCACCCCAGGGGGAACGGAGTCCCAGGCAGCCAGATGCAGCCCATGAAAAAGACTACCACACCATGAGTGGGTCAAAAACTTCAGGTGAGAACCCCAGACTATTTTTAGGGTGCAAGACGAACTCACGATAACAGCTATCCCAGTAGAGGTGCACGCACTGGGCAAAGCAAACAGCTGCTCCGCTTCTTCCTCTGCCTCCACTGCAAGATGCCCCCCGCATGAGTACAATTTCATGCACTGAAAATTACTTACTAACCACTTTCACAAAAACCTTGGATATGGTATTTTTTTCCTCAATACTTACTGTATTTCATAGCTTTTTCAAAAACTTTTTAGTTCAGCTTAGACAGCCAGTAAAAGATGCTTCAGAGTAACACCTTCTACCAATGCTCAATTAGACTTTTTTTTTTTTAATTATTGTTTCAGTGCAGACTGCCAAATCCTATTATCATATGCAGGAAGACACCGTAATCAGGAGGTTGTTTTTGTAAGGTTAGGCCACGTATTGCCTATACGCAATCCTCCTCTAACAAACTATGATATTATGTGACAGCCTACTGAATATTTTAAAGCTCACACCTGGTATTAGTAAGAAGCAATCATTAAAATTCCTTACAATTGGTGGCAAGACACCTGGAAGAACACAGTGGACACCACAGGTTTCAAGATTCAATATCACAGCTTAAGAAATATGACCATTTGCTCTTTTACATCACTTCATAACTTTTTAAACAAAGCTATTTCTACAAAAGTGAAATCTAAAGTGACAAACACACGTTTGCACTGGGGAATACAGTACCAATAAACTTTTTCCTTTCAATATTTTTACAGAAACACAGAATGTATTTCTAGTAAAAAGGATCTTATAATTCTGCGAGACAGGAGGATCTTGAAGTGCTTTGCTGAAAAGGACTAAACCATTGAGATTTTACCAACAGACAAACAACATGCAAAAGCTGACAGTCTAATTCTGCAGCCAGGTTTTTTTCTGAACACAGTTTCCGTATCTGCTCAAGTCTTCTGCAGACTCGCATCAGCTCACACCTCTGGCAGATGACAACATTAGTCTGCATACACTGAAGCAAAAAAGCAGTCGGAGACAGGCAGCTCTTCAGAGTTTACAACAGCACGTTATCTCTGAAGAATTTTGATAAGTCTGAAGCATGCTGAGAGTAATGCCTTAGATTCCAGGCGCTACTGTGCTACTTTGAACTTACCAGCCAGTGCTTACACCTACTTTACCTTCCAGTCAAACCTGAGCCACGCAGCTACCAGCTGACACAAAGAAAACCAGCTTTTCTTCTCAGCAGTACTAGCCACCCGCTAACCGTGAACTAAGGGCAACTGGCACTTGCAGGATAACGATCTGAAGATGACAGTCAAAATCCAGGACCTTCTAAAAATGGGCACCGCACACAGCTATTGCCACAAAGTTTCTAAACAAGGTGGTCAGTGCTCAAAACATGCTAAAAGCAACTTGCATTGTGGATTAGACAAAAAGAAAAAAGACTTGTTTGGGGAAAGAGATGGCTGGTTTTATTTTACACTTCATATTTACTTATTTGTTTTGCATGTGAAACTAAGGCCCCCTACAACTTCACGCAGTCAAGTATTATTATTGTGTATACAGATGTTCATTTAAAAGTGACCTGGGTCCCTTCCCTATCAATTCCAGGACACGTTTGCTAAAATCATTATGACTTTATTTATGGAGAAGATAGACTGGAAGAGAATGAAGTAATGATTACGTTACTATTCCTAGCTATCCACAGGTAAAACAAAAGCATTACCTAGGAACGCATCCACTAAACAGCTGATCCCACGCATGGCACGAAAGAATATCTGAGGCAGATGTTTAAGGCAGGGGTACTGATTCAGTTCTTGAGTCATCCCACTCACATTCAGAAACTGCTCCTGAAATTTGGGGGTAGAGCTAATAATGGCTGGGTTACTCAAATCCACAGGATTACTGCACACAAAGAGAGCAAGATATATTTTAGTGAGTTTAAGAACAGCTGTTAGGATTTTTAAAATACTTCAAGATGCAATAGTTTAAGGTATTTAAATAACAACACAAAACAGCATCCAATATCCATATATCTTTAGCTGTTACTCCATCACAGCAAGGCAGGTTTCACTTCCTGCTTGTCTTTATTTCAAACGTTACCCAAATACACTGAATAATTTTATTACAACCCAATAAACCAGAGCATACACTCGATAGAATAATCCCACCGTTGCAGTAATATTAATAACCTCTGAGGTCTTCTGAACTCAGCTTAAGAGGTCCTTAGATTGTCAAAATTATTCTCAAAATGTAAGCTATGAACTAAGTATTGCCAGCAACCAGTGACACAACCGGGCATGGGTTGTAAAAGCTTGAGCAATTTCTCCTGACTGATACAAACCCTGTAACAGCAGTTCCAGGTTTGAGGAGTACAGTACTGGTGACATCACTATCACAAATGAAGAAAAAGAACAGATTTTGTTTTTTGGGTTTTTTTAGTTAGTTCAGAAGTAGATTTTTAACAGTATAACCTTCACCTAGCTTTAATGAGTACATAATGCTTATATAGAAAGGTTATTATTCTGGCTTTTCAGAACATTGATGCCATGCTGTCATGGTTTAACCCGACAGCCAGTAACTGAGCCCTAGACAGCCGCTCGCTCACCCCTTCCCCCCCTCCCCCGCCAGGGGATAGGGAGGACAAACGGACAAAAGGTAAAACTTGTGGATTGTTTCATGAGACAAAGGAAATACTAATACTAAAAAACAATAATGGTAACGTACAACTTTTTTTTCTCACTGCCCGACAACCAGCTGCGTAGCCAGTCCCCAAGCAGTGATGGCAGAACACAGAACTCAGATTTTGCAGAACTCCCAAAAAAAAGACCGAACCCACAGAAAAGTCCAAACTCCCAACTCATGGAAAAGAGAGGATTCCTGGCCCCCGGCCAATCCTCACCGATAAACTGAGCATGCTGTCCACCGTGTGGAATATTTCCATGGCCAGCTCGGGCTGGCTGTCTGGCTGTGCCCCCTCCCAGCTCCTGCACAGCTGCTCATCAGCTGAACGTGAGACTGGAGAAAGTCCTTGATTTCTTAGCAAGAACTAAACCATCAGTGTTATCAACATTCTTCTCATACTAAAGCCAAAACACAGCAGCTACTGGGAGGAAAATTAACTCTGTTCCAGCCAAAACCAGGACACATGCCATTCCCAAGAAGCTCTGAAGCCAAGCATCCCACTTGGTTCTGCTGTGTATTTAAGAAACAGTAACATGGATGTTAAAATTAACTGTATAGCCTTCTTCATAGAAATAGAGATGCACCCATTTTAAAAATAATCTCTCATAGGTTAAATTTAACACCCTGGAGAATAAATGGAAGCAGTATACATCTCTCAGAGCTATTGTTCTGCTTTTCCTGTTTGCTATCTCAGAAACTAAACTGTACTAAAGTCTTGTTTTTCAGATCCTCCAAAATGCCAAAGAGCTAAAAACTTTTTGATTAAATGAATTAGTTTACAATACGAAAGAGTCAAAGAGTTCAAAGTTGAAAAACCCACTCACAACCTTGCCGTGGACCGCTGCAGGGCACTGGCACAACAAGTCTCCCGCACTTTATTCTGTTTCGGTGCTTAATCTTAGCAATCTCCAGAGAAATTTTTCATTTGTCATGCAAATTTCTAGAAATGATGCAAGAATATGAACAAGGGATGGCTGTAATTACAATACCTCAGCATATGTAAAAAGCGAAACCAAGTTTGTGCAACGCATTCATTATCCATTTCGGGAGGAATCAGACCAGCATCTTCATCGGGAATTTTAAATGGAGGAAATGAAGGTCCATATGTAAAACGCAGCAGTCTAAAAAGCAAGTCAGACAGATCTGTCATTCAGTTAATACTCCTCAAAAACTTTACAGCGCATCGGAGCCTCAGAGGTATCGGCAATCCACAGGTGAGCCCACAAGCACCAACACAACATCCCAAGTTTTTCTAGAGATCCCCATTTTATACAGTCATTTAGCCCTCTTCAAGCTTTGAAGGGTCCATGCCTCGCAGCCTGACCGAGGGCCCAACCAAACCAAAGAACTCCTGTGCCCTAACAACCCACAGCCACTCTCCCGTCTGTTTAGCCAGGGGGGTTACCAGCTAACACAGGCACATACACAACTGAAAAGATTTTACTTAGGGGGGAGATCGGTGAGGGGGATCGGAGGAGGGAGAAGGAATTTAAGCCCCTGTCCTCAGGGCTCTTTCACTGAAGTGTCCAATGACATCAGCAAGTCACATTAGGTTACAAGTCTAACTCTAAATGCCAAGTCACTGATGACTCCTAGTTTACACCAGCACACTGAGCAACACTTGATGCCATCCTACCAGCAGCACGGGATTTGCAGTCTGCAGAGTACCAAGCTCTTCCAAGAAGATGCACTACATTTTGCGGAAGCTGGGAGTTGCAGAACAGTGAAGAGCAAACCCACAGAGGGCTTCACAGCAGCGCAATATCATGAGGATAATGGCTTAGAGAAATGGAGATCTTTCTCCAGCAGTGCTATAGCTACCTGGTGAGACACCAGTAAGCTTCACTGAGCCACTGCTGTCCGATTTGACTGCTGCTTCATTCCCGACTCTGCAAACTTATAGATCAATTGCCCTGATCAACATAATCTTGGTGGTTTTTAAAGGGATGGAAGAGATCCAAGTTGCACCTTTTCAATATCCTAGCATTCCCAGAAATACGGGTTTTTTTGTCTTGCCCTAAGCTAAACTCACTTTTAGCACCATTTCTTGCTTCAGTTATCATGCCCTTACATCTAAGCTAAGAGCTGCCTGCAACGGACAAGAAACGTCCCCCTCATCATTGCCCAGTTAGAAAGACATACAATTTTAAAGAGATAAAGTCAATACAACTAGGAGAAATGGGAGGAGAGCAGAAGCCTTCAGCTAACTTCTAAATCAAGAGCTAAATAGGCTGAGTTACCACGTTCCACTTCCCCCAGCACCAGGCACTACAGTAACCTGCAGCCAACTAACGCAACATACACACAAATTGTGTTTGGGTTCACAGGCTATCATAGCAACGACTTCGACAGAAAAGCAAGCCAGCTTTAGGACAAGGCCTTCTCCAAGTCCAAACCAGAAATACACACACCTATAGCAGGCAGTAGCTGCTGGCCAGTACAGCCCCCGATGCCCCAGCACCTATTCACACTTAGTGCCCCAGAGGCATCACCCACAGTAAGATTTGCTCTGACAAACCCACAAAAGTCTGGGCACAGCCCATGCGGAGTCCTGTCCCACATCTCTGATCCGCAGCAGACTGTGCTACTTCACAGCTCTCCCCTTATGAGCAGCAAGAAATCATTTTTTCAAGAAGCATGGCCAAGCCACAGCTGAAAACTGGGACATTTTCAAGAATGACTGAAAACAGAAATAAATTGCAATCCGCACATCCAAGACAGTTAAAATAGATTTAAAGCACCCTAGATGGGTAAAAGAATTGGTTTGGCAACGCAAGTCAGCCCCCAGTTTCATCCCGCTACGAAGCCACAGCCATGGATACAGATCAACGCTGCCTGTGTGTCCAGATTTCCAAATATCATTTTCCATATGGTTTTAAGTTGAGACGGTTACTCTCAGCTTATTGCCAAGAACCCAGTTCTGAAAACTGTTCACTAAAACAACACTTTAACCGTTGGAAGCTGGAGCCTCAGTGAAGTATTAGAAGTGGAGCTTAAAATACCACTGGACTTAAAGTTAGCCTCAGAGGAGTTCAGCTTCCTATGCACTAGGTGCAAAACAACATCACTGACAGCAGACTGGAACATCACAGAAAACCCGCAGATTACTACGCATCAACAGACCTCAGACTGTTAGTCAACAGTGGAAGATAAAGTGTGGGCACAGCGCATGGAGCAGAACACCAACGCATGTTTTGAGACAGAGCTGTTCTTTTCAGATCAGTGAATCATAAAATATTTTCTGTTATGCAACGCTACATCTAATGAGCTAAAAATGGCTAGAGAAATAGCGTGGGAAATACGCAGAACTTGTATTGCAGCTTCATTTCCCACAGGTTTAACAAGTAGCTGCATAACCTGGAAAAAAAAATTCTATCCACACTTGGAATTTTGGCAGGTAATTCAACAGCAAAAGTTTTCAGAGTTAAAATAAATCCTTGCAGAAAAGCATACTATTAAATTTTTCACAGTGCAGCAATTTTAATACTTCTTTGAACTTTCACAGAAACGGTTACTGACATCTCAGGAGAGTTGGGAAGAGGAGACTCAGACCTCTGCTCCTCACCCATTAGTCTCCTCCTTTCCTCCAAGAGGCTGAGATCTGTCCTGCAAAGACCTCACACTATAAAGACCCCCGTATCAAGGGTACTGAGACTCCCCTCGCTGCTCAGGGCCTCGCACGGCCGTCTAACCTCTCTGTTCCCACGCCCGGCGAGGCTTGGTACAGCTCTCCTCCGATGCTCCCCGGCGGAGAGGGCCACTGCTCGGCAGAGCCTGCAGCCTGCCTCTGGCCCTTCGCACCCCGACTGCCAGGGCACAGGCGCCAGGCAGCTACAGCACGGCTCCAGCCCCACGGGGCAGGAGAGGCAGAGCCCAAGAGTCACCTCAAACACAGCAACACGCAGAAGTAACAAGCACCTAACAATTCTGGTGGTGACTGCCATGAAACTACAGACTGCAATGCCGCAAAACACTCCTGACTCATGCTTCACGGGACGTGATGAAAAGTCACAGTGACGGAGACTGACACACACACACTGCACAGTGCCAAGCATCAGCGAGATGCTGAGCGTACACACCGATTCAGATCTTCACTTGCAGAACAAAGCCACACACAGACAGCAAAAGCCAAGGATACCAGCAAGATCTCTCACTTTGTTTTGCTCATTCACTTTTGGCTTGCCGTGCATTCCACAAATACGCAACTCCAGAGAAAAACACGTACAACCACGACCACCCCGCACACGCCTGTTTATTTCCGTGGGGTTTCTCCTACCTGGAGGTAAGGGCACAGATGACCTTGCTCCACTGCTCCACTACGGCAGGGTGATGTCGCCAGTTGGCCACCATCTCTTTGGCAGTTTTCCAGTAAGGTGGTGTTGGGAAGCACCGCGTACAAGCCAGTAACCACACCTCAAACAGCACGCCAATTAATTTTTCAGCCAGATTCTCGGCAATGCCACCTTGTAACAGAAACACCACATTAGTGAGGATTCAATCTAAATAACTTCAAGTACCTCCCCAAGGAGATTTCAGTTTAACAGCGTAAAGATTCTTAAGTCCATTTTCTTCATCATTTGTCATTTAAGAGTGATTCCTGATTGCTTCCCACAGCCAATTAGTCTTTTTACAAGACCAAACGTAATATATAAAGCCCAGACACAGACGTGTGTCACTAAGGGACACTTGGAATTCACTGATCTTCGGCTGTCCTCTATTGCACTCCATATTGATGCCCTTTTTTTTTTTGTAAATAGGTATAAACTGACAATATTATATTCCAGTAGGCAGTTCAAACAGCAAGACACATAGGGGTTTCAGTGAAGCAAACAGGAAACAACATTATCTGAAACCCTTCACCACGAACTGTTCCTCCACAATCACTTTTCTGCAAAAATAGATTTAGGAGACCTCAGCCCCAAATCGTTCAGTCTTTTCTGACAAAGCTTTATTTCAGAGTAGCACAGCAGAATTAAGAGCAAGCCGTTGTGCTTCGGTGGCTACTAAGAGCTTTTAACAGGTTTCCGCCCGTTCCCCTGGCAGCATCAAGCAGAGCCAAAGGTTTTTCCAGTAATTGAACCAAATGGAAGTTGAACAGGAACCTTGCACAGTTGGAGCTGCTAGAAGAGTGTCATTGATCTGAAGAAGAAACAATAACAAAACCTCCCAGGTTTCTCTTGCCATAATTGTCGATTCACGAGCCAGTTTCTGGACAGCTTTCAAAACCTGCAAGCACAATCTAATCTGACTAGATCCTGGGTCTGGCCTGCAAGAGAAGAAAACAATACTTGAGTCTCTCAACAAGAACTATAAAGTGATGCATTCAATAATCTGAACTGAGCAATTTCAAGAGGAAACATCAATATTATTGAACAAGCGCCAAGAACATGAGCTAATATGCTTCTGTGCACCCTACCTCTGCCTTAATGAGCACAAGACGTGCTGTAACATTCTTCTCTACACGACACAGGACTCACCGCCATAGAGTGAACACTACCTGGAGCAAGCACAACCTATTATCCCAAAGGACTTTATCTGAGACCAAACAATGAGAACGTAGTTGAGACATCACTAACCGTCACATACATAATTCAGAAGGAAAAAGGCAAAAATAGGAGAAAATACTGCTAGCAAACTAATTTCAATTCTTCCTAGTTGTCCTCTTGCTTCCAAATGTAGATCTAACTCTTACCTCCAATACCTTGGATTTAGGAAAAAAAAAAAATTCTAGAAGAGGGTTATTAAATAAGAAAATCACACTAAAGGAAGAGAGGATAAGTAAGGAAGACAGGGCACAAGTTGGTATTATCGAGGTTTTCCCCATGGTAACACCCAGTTCAACACTGTCACTACCGAGTCACTCAACACGAAGTGTGGCAGAGGCAGCACAAAGCAGCATCCTCTCTTCCCATCACTCCGCTGGGACAAGGCAGGACGGGTACAACATACTAACATGGAACGTTCTGGACAGTCTCTGAGGACACCGGCAAACAAAGCTGAGAAAGCCTAAAAGTGGGAAAGAGGAGGTTACAAATTTGAGTATGCAATATATACAAGCCATACTTCAACTTGTAAGCAGCTTCCTCATCCCTCCTACCACTTACTGAAAGGATGACAAAAAATATCATAAAAAATATTACCTTCCACTGGCCTACCAAGCAGTATTACCAGATTCCTACCAAATGTTCTCAGCGTGGTATAACCCACAAGCCATGCTGCATGGCAAGCATCTTAAGAACACACTGATCCACTAGATAGAGATCTGCTTTTCTTAAGAGAATAGTAGCTTGCATTGAGCTCACTTTTTGACAGACACGCTTTAAAAATACTATGAAGTCTTATCTTGATAGAGTAAATGTTGTGTTACAGTACAGGAAACAAGGTTACAAAGAGACAAGGTAATATCTGAAGCCAAATTACTGACTGCTAGTCACAGTAGTGCTAGCTCCTAACAGACAGTCTCTGTAAAACCAAGCCTGGGACAAGTAAGCCCTGCCTTGGTTACAGCACTGCTTTTTCCCTGAGCAACAACAGAGCAGATACTCTAATCAAAAGACGATATCCTTAATCTGGATAGGCTTGAAGTTTCAAAGCCTATTTCAAGACTTGTTTCCCTAACGATTTAGGGAACCTATATGAAGCAGGCTTACATGTAGGAGCTCCATACGCAAGACGACTAATGGGCTATTTCTGAGCAAATCTGGTAAAGGCAACTCTGAAGTCCCCGTCCATCTACCAGTTCCTCTTGTCCAATGTCAACTGAATGGCAGACGTTGGCTGCAGCATTTTGCAGACCCATGTCCAGATTTCTACAGAGCCTGGCCTTTTCATTCCCATACGCCTTTGCAACAAGAATTGTTCTCATGATTTCATATAAGAGGCAGAAGTTATAAAAAAAGGTCTATTACACTTGGACAGTCACACGTTCCATGGCCTCTCAAGCAATTCCAGACATTTTAGTTACACAGAAGACCCTGGTATCTACACCTCAGCCTCCTGGGAGAGAGTTCTCGTATTTTCTTTCTGGGCTTCCAACAAGAGTTTGCGGCACTGAAACGTCATCTGACAGCAGTAACTACCACAGCTGCTTAAGTAATCCGCAAGGCTTCCTGAGCGTCGTAGGGTTGCTAGAGACAGCCAGCCTGGGGTTTGCATGGGGACTGCTCGAATACATCAAGAAAAGAAGTGTTCATTTCATCGGGGTGGACAGAAGGGCAGCACTAGAGGGAAGGAGCCAAGAACCCTCCCTCCAGTCAGTCCGGCAGACAGAGGACAGGCAACCGACTCACCCGTTTCACCGCTGTTATTTTCCAGCACCACGCTATTTGAAGGACTGTGCATCTGACCATTTGATTTGGCTGAGCATTCAAACTAGAATGATTTATACACACCTGCTTTGTAGCTTGTGTATACTTGCTCCTGAGAAGCTATTTAAGTTGAACTGCTCACTTAAGGCTGCCACATTTCACATCACAACTACATATCCTCCTGAGGGTCTGAAACCCCCACCGCAACTCTGGGCCACCAGCTTCAAGGCAGACAAACCAACAGCTACATCATGTCCAGGAAACCAGGATGAGGAAGGAAGCTATTTTAATCACAACACTCCATGGGACACAGGCTTAGAATAAAGGCTTAGTATTTTCAGCAGAAGAACAGGATTTTTCCAGGAGATAGTTCAATGCAGGTGGCTACGTCATCTCCTGGGTAAGTATTCTACAGACGCCCACCAGCACCAGCATCAACTGGTTAAAACCAGCAATTATTCTCCCCTTGCCCTCCACAGGCACATAAGAACGTGAGCCTTTGCTTTCACTCGAACAAGGTGTGCACAACTCGGTTCCGCATTAAATTTCCATTACAGAATGTCTTCCTGTTGCTGGAGCGAACTCTGAACACAACTCCCTGGAGGACAAAACTTGAACTTTAAAACCCTTTTTCTTAAAAACAGAGTAAGGACTTGAATATCAAGTGTTGACAGCAACGGCCATGAAACACAGTGTTTCAGATAGATCTCAGAGGCTTTTGAGAGAAAAACAATAGAGTAGTTACACTGGGGGGCAGGGGGGAAGTGTTTAAAATAATGATTTTCCGGCCCTCCCTGTCTCTGGATGTTAATTATTTCGTTCAACAGCCATCACGTGCAGTCTATCACCCTGCACCAAGCTCCTTCAACGAACTTGGGAGAGAAGGGTGGAGTGGCAGCCTGTGCCAACAGCATGCAAGAAACAGGACTACTGAGCTGCCTGCTACCAGGGCCCCTGGTGTGAAAGCAGTTAAGAGCTCATAGTAAGAACTATTTAATGGAATAGTGATGAATTCTTTCTCTGCTGTGCCAAGGGAACAAATGTTCCCAGACAGTAGACACTACTCTGCATGTATTTAAGCTTAGAGACAACCTTCTGCAGAAGTCTAATCCAGAAGCATGCCTTCTTCAGATTTGTGCCGTTGCCCTGATCATCCTTTAATGGGAATTAAAATGGCTTTTCTGCTACAAGTTCAGAGCAATAACAACTAAGGTTAGGTGGTAGACTTTGCAGCAATCAACAGATATAAAGGAACTCCTCATCTGAATTTGTAGGAGTTACTATTCAAAGCCCTTTATTAACAAAGCCTTTGGGTAAAGTTAAGTGATCCAAGCGCAGCAGAGCACTCTGAAGGCCACTTGCAGTGCTACATTATTAATACTGACAACAGCAGAGGATCTGGTACTTACAGACATATACTAAACACTGATCTCAAGCAGTTTCAGGTAGCTAACATTTAAATACTGTTTCACAGGGCACCATTAAATAATCTCCTCTTACTTATCCAACACGTGTTCAACAGCAGCAGGTAAACTTGTCATAAACCAAGTATGATGTTTGAGCCCTCTGACATCGTCACTTTGTCTAAGAGCTAGAAGCGTGTGTATCTCAACATTATCGTCCAAGATGTCTCGTGTAACACCAGGTTGTCAGACACCAAGCAGGATTCTTTTGAAACTACCAGCAAAAGACGGTCAGCGTAATTACGCCCATTCAACAGGCAGCAAGATGCAGGCACAAAGCAGTCACTTACTGTAACATCCTCCAGCACATCAGAAATGTGGCCAAGTCTTGAGTAAACAAAGCATGATGTGCTCTTAGTTATCTCAGTTTTACACAATACCAAGCACGTGGTCACACAGTGATGCTATTTAACCTCTCCCCCCACCATCCAGTCATCTAATACAGACGCAGTTCTTAGAACAGTACATCTTCAAGCCTATGAACAATCTGTAATTCTAATTACCTAAACATAGCAGCAACAACTTAACTTGCTACTGAGAAAAATCACAAAACAGGCTTGAAGAGACACCTTCCTCCTAACTTTGCAATGATAGCAGTCTTATTTTAATCGAGAGCCTCCACGGCTCATCGGGCCTCTTCAACAGGTTACCTGTTGGCTACAGCTTCGAGCTGCTGAGCCTCCTGAGCATCCCAGCCCTAACACTCACCTCGGTACAAACAGATTTTGGAGATGTTTGAGAATGCTTTGAACGTAAAGGTTTGGTTCCTTAATAACTGGTAAAGGAATGGAGTCCTTAGGTAACACAAGAGCCATAATCCAATCCGTATACACATCGACACAGTATTTCACAGTATCGCCATCCAGAGGGAGGGTCAGTCCATAACAAACCACCTCCATAGTCCATTTTACCTAACCAAATACAAAGCAACAGTAATTAAAAACAAATATTAGAAAGTAAACAATGGTCAGTGCACGTTGGTTCTAAGTCAACAAAATAACAGTAGTTCTGTGGTACAGGCAACTCTATTTAACATATACTGCATGAAAATACCAAGTCATTAATTTGTGTATCATGACATTATGAAGATTATGAATAAATTGCAAATCACTCTAAATCCTGAGTCTGCTTAGTCTAACCTGTAGATAGAGCTCTTCAGAACACACAAGACCTGATGTAAGGGAAGTTTTTCAAAATCTAGTAAATATTTGTACTAGACAAAGACTTTTTAAAAGTCACATACTGTTACTTTAAAAACAAAGATAATTAGAAAGGCTTTATGTGTCACCTGCTAAATTCTTTGGTTGTTTTGGGCTTGTTTTTTTTTTTTTTCCTTCTCTTTAGCCTGAACTTCCTGGTACAGTAGCTCAGATAAATGCTATGAACTAGCTGTTAATAGAAGCCTTACGTAGATTACTAACCTAAAAATATAACTTCATAAAACTTGGACTATTAAAGAGAGAAAAATAAGAGGCTATAGAAAATCAGTAAGTTGTCACTCTAGCACGAAGAAAACTATGATCTCTAAGGAAACGCACTTACTTCTTTGTCTGTTTTTAGTAAACTCTCACTTCCAACGGACGATGTAATTAAAGCTTGTCCAAGAGGACGCACCACCGCATTTGCCACTTCTCTCCCCACGTTTTCAGGATAGCTGTGAAGTACACTGGTATTACCCTGATCATTCTGAATGACAAGATGTAAGGATCTCCACTCCGAGTACATAGTGCCTCTATGCTACAATCCAAATAACACCTGGGGGTCAAGGAAGAAAAAAAAGACATAATTAGTAGAAATGTCTATGACATGAGTTACCAAAACTGAGGCTGTTTGCCATGATATGGACCCTTGAAAATTCAAGACGCACGTCCGTGTCGTACATTTGAAGACCTAGAAGAGATTCCAACAGCTGTTTTTCAACCTTCACGTGTTTAGGTTTTGGAGTTTTTGCTTGTTTGTTTTTAAAATATAGCCGTGAGCTTGTTTTTTTTCTAAAAAAGATTACAGTAAGTTTCAGCTAGGGAGCAGCCCTTAATTAGGCATGCCCTAATGCATTCCCAATCCTTGTAAAGTCAATACACAGAGTCACTCCCTCATCCAGATTTGTCCCAAAGATTCAGAATAGAAAAGCCCCCAGAAAAATGCCCAGACGGCACTCTCAGAACTAGACCGAAGAAGTGCAGAGTTCTCCTTTCAGCAGCGCTTCCGCACAGCAGCAGTTGTGCATTTTCCCTTGCTGCAGACTGCGCCAGCTCCGGGAGCCACGCTGAGAGTGAACGAACCAGGCTCTGGCAGTGGTGGGCTTTTGGAAGGGGGCTGTGGCACTGTCGTGAAATCACAACCAAGAGAGGTGGATCCGAAGCAGAAGTGAGGCCGCGCTCCCACGGCCACTCTCAGGCAGCACATGCCCAGCAGCACGGCAGCGTGTGCCCCTCCGCCCGCGCTCAGCCAGCGCAAACCTTCTGTCTGCCGAGGTAGCTTTCAGCCAGATCAAGACCTGCTCTAACTCAGGCGAGCTGAGCATCTGTGCCAGCCCAGAGGAGCAGGAGGACACACGGCCGGGAGGGCGGCAGGAGCATCCCTTCCGACAGCAGCAGGCTTTTGCACCCACCCACAGCAACGCTAAAGCTGCTCCTTAAGCAGGTGGTGCCGCGGCAGCCTAAGCCACCACAACAGGGACTGCGCCGTCCCCCTCTTCCCTCCTCTCCCAGCAACACCGGCAGTCTTTTAGCAGTTATCCAACCCAGCTGAGCATGTGAACAACAAAACAAGGAAAACAGGGCTGGCACGGGAGAAAAGCAAGGAGTGTTCAACAGCCACAGCTTAGATCAGCTCAAGCTCTCACGAATAGCACCCCAAAGACCGTTCACCAACTAAACTTAGTTGGCACATTTTGGAAGCCAGTTATTTATACAGGGAATATTTTGAATGCTTGCCTTAGACGTTCCTTGGCCCCAAACCAAATAAGAAGCCAGACCTAGAAATACACCTTCCTAGGAAGAAAGCCACCATTTAAACAGGTCTACCTATTTAGCTAACTCCCCAAGCGTTTGTTTACACCCAAAACCAACGTGAAAAGCCTGATAATTCCCTTCAAGGGAGGAGGGAAGGCAAGGCAGCAAGATCTTAGTTTTCCAAACTACGTCCTTCCTGGTTTGAGGCAGTGGTCACGTGCACTCATCTGACAGCAAATTAACCAGAGCAGCCACAGCCTGCAGGAAGCACGTCCTCTCTGTCCTTTAGGCTTTTCCTCTCCTCTGGGGGCCGTGGCGGTGGGCATGCGCGTGCCACTGTGGTCAAAGCCCTCAGGCTTAGAGGAAAACAACAATTCCAAGACACTAGCTCTCAGGACAGAGAAGTCACAATAACAAAAAAAAAAAACCAACAAAAAAAACCCAACCCCAAACCCCTCAAACGAATATGACTCACAGTCCTCAGTGATGGCTTCAGTCACTGCTTAACTTACCACATAGGTTTCCCTACTGCTATCTTTTCCCCTTTCTTCGTATCCCATACCCACTGGGCCCCTGCATCTTCCCCCTTCTGTCCCACCTGAACACTGTCTTAATGTTTGGAGCAGACCAGGAAGGGACAGAAGCAAAATACCATCCACTTTGCAAGACTTCCCCTTCCCTCTCAGGCCCACAGCACTGCCTCTACCCCACAGCAGCGTGGCTCTGCCTCCTGCTTTGGTGCACTCTCCATCCCTCCCATTTGACACCCGAGCTCATTACAGCAGCAGGCACCACCATTTGAGGAGGGTTGGTTTAAACAAACAGATTTCAGCTGATAAAGCAGCAGGTACTTTCCATCACCACACTCCAGCAGAAGGACTGGCAGTGAGCAGCTCACGGCAGGAACTTATCAGCGTGCTGATAACTGCAGGCAGGCTCACGGTGGCTGCCCTTGCACCAGCCCAGGGCTCTCAGAAGCACGGAAGTGTTGCACAGCACAAGCAAACTGCAGGCAGCGGCTGTGTAGGAGCTTTCTCATCTAGAAGACAAAAGTCAGAGGAGAAGGATTTCCAGCTCCCGCTGCATTTTGGAAAACTCGCATCGCACTAGGGCAAGGCAATGGGCGGACACAACCGCCTGCCTCCATGCAGCTCCCTGCCACGCTGCAGCAAAGATGCAGAGGTCTTTTGGGTGACCCTTCCACACCTCGAAGAGGAGCAGCATTTGTAACAGACAGAGGACAGACAGAATATGCCATGCTTAAGAGAGACTTCGGAGCAGGACGGGGTAACCAAAACCTCTGGTGCCACATACTCCCAGCCTGCTGCCTGACCTTCACACATATTAACGATCAAATTTGTATCTTATTAATATTCCAGACTTCCTTCGGTCTTGCCATAAAAGAAATCTGTGAGTCATCAATATACAAGGAATACTGAAACAAGTAATTGCTTCAGATGTAAAATCCTCTTGAGGAGGGATTTCCTAGGGTATCGATTTATTTGCCCCCTACACTTAGCAGTAAAAACATCTTATTTGTAAGGACTAGAAGTTACTTTTCATTTAGGACCCCACTTCAACTGCCATTTGAATTGGAAATTGTTGCCCTCTGTTCAGACTGGGGTACAGCTAAACCCATCTACTAAGCAGCTCCCTATAACCGGACACCAGTAAAACCAGGCCGGTAAGGCCCCCCCACATCTGCCCCTGTGACGCTGTTCTGTTTCGACAGATTCAACACGCTGACAGCTCTGTCACTTGATACAAAAGGCACCTAATGTTTTGCAGAAGCACAACTCACTCCCTCAGAAGAGACTGTATTTATCACTAACTACTTCAACAGCAACAGCAAACTAAAAAGAAAAAAATTTTAAAAAGCGGCTGTGAAGCCATGCAAACAGCATACCCAGCTTTTCATTTCTGTTTTTGCAATGCTGCTGCATTTCAGTGTTAAAAAAATCACTCTCACTGGCCCAAATGACATCTCCTAAGTTTCGTGCAGCTGAATATTCATATTTCACAGAAACACTTGTCTTACTGAGGTTCAAATCACTAAGGACTCTCAGAATGAGAGGCAACGTAATTAAGAGGAGGGGTGGGAAGAAAAATAAATAAAACCCTGAAGTTTACCAAGCAGTTTTACACAGTTTGGAAAGGGGTCTTGTTTATGTTTCTGGAGGCTGCACTAAATAAAACATCCCCAGATTCTCACAGAGAGCCAGCTCTGCAAAGAAACTGTCAACATTAACACTGGCAGAACAACCGAGAGATGTGAAGTTAAAATATTTACCATCTACTACGAAATTGAGCATAATTCCAATATTCCTTAGTGTGATAAATAATTTGGGTTTCCATATATTCCCTTCAGAACCATCTCAGCTTAGAAATTTTAGTAGCTATCACCATATAAGCCACTGAAAATGGATGTTTCAGCATTTAAGACCAAAGATCTTCAGCTCAGTAACACTGCAGAAGTTGGCGAGCGTGAAAGAATTTACTAATGAGCCCACAAAACTCCAAAAACAAAGATATTTAAGTTCTATTTCCAGTCCCCAAATACCTAATATGAACAGCTGCAGCCAAAATATTTAAACTCGTGGATCAGTAAAGTTAGGCAGTGAGAATTACCTAACTAACCAGCCCCACATTCTGCAGCTCCTTTGGAGGAATACGCAGGAGCTCAGAGCCTAAAGCGGAGGCGGACTTTTGGAGTGTGTGCAGGGGAGAGGGCAAGGAACCAACACTGGTGTATGAAGCAGCTTCTCAGGAAGCGTGCGCTGAGTGAGGGGGGTGTTGGGGGCAAACACGAGCGTTTAGCCCTTTGCACTCAGCAGCTTCATACGTAAAATGAAATGTTTGCCTACAATGCAAAAGGCTTTCAAGCACAAAGAGAAGCTGTCCCAAAAATGGATGCTTCCTGGGTTTCATCAGAACCAAAAAAGCAGAGCCTGAGCTGAAAATATAACCAAGCAATTGTTATTCCTGTAGTGCAAAGACCATCAGCACAGAGATGCCCAAGGAAGACTGAAGACCTAACAGAGCCTACACCAGAGAAGCATCACCATAAAGGGTCTGCATGAGAAAGTTCTGGGATATCAGGTATACTTGATGAGTACCTCACAAAAAACAAGTAATCCCTCTCTCTAACACCAGCAGTACTGACACCTGCTCTCTAGAGGCAACAGGTACTGCCAGAAAGCCACCTCGCTAGAACCCGATTTCCCTGGATCCAAACCAAAGAGGTTTATGAGGAATTTTCCAAGCCAGCTGAGGCCTACGACATCCTGAGCACAGACAACTGCCACATGCCCCTCTGCCCTCCAAGTCTGCCTTGGAGAGAGCAACTCGGAGCTTGCCAAGATGAACTCAGCACCTCTCGCATTAAGCCCACCAGGGCTGAAGAAGCGCAGAGCCCTCTGGGCAGCTAATCTCTGCTCTGCCCTAGGCACGGGCCCTGTGTGAAGGACAACGGCAGAGCAGATAGCAGGCGAAAAATCAAAAAGGCAAGAGCCAAACAGAAGACCTATCCGAGAGAAACGCTAGCAGGAAGTTAGTGTTTTGTTAATCCAGTATTTTGTTAAAGAGTAAATGGAGATCCATGTCAGGATTACTATTAAATGAAAAAAAAGTCGAGATTCAAGGCAGGAAGAGACCAGGCACAGAAAAAACAGGAACTCATGTCATCCTTTCCCAGGCCGTTCAGCCACAGGGCTACTGAGTAGAAGAGAATCACAGCTCTCGTTGCCCAGGGTAGATGAATTTGTCTGATTTTATCACCTATGCCGTAGCAGAAGTCAATACGTTACTCTGACACAGGGAAGGCTGGGTCTCAGGCGTAATTTCAGCCCCAGGGCTCGGCCTTGCTCTCCCCAGCACTCCCTACTCACTGGCTCCCGGGAGCACTGCCGGGCACCAGCCGTCCCCAGGCAGCAAGCAGGCACCCGCCGCGGAGGAGCAAGCTGCCTAAAAATCGCACACTGTAACACCTGAAGATAAACAGAGCCGTAAGAAAGCAAAAACATCAGTCCATTTTGCATGTTTTGGCTGTTACTCTGCTTTCAGGTATTGTTACTCGGGCATCTCGCTATTGTTCTCATCTTCAGAAGTGCCGTAGAGAAAATCACCTTTCAGGCAGGTCACCTGAGAATTTCAGGAGGTTTCACGTTGTGCCAAAGCCCACGTGATGAACTCCACCGCAAAACAGCACGCTTCCCTGACCAGACTGAGGAGAGTTTTTGCTCAGCAGTTTATTTCACACCCGCCTTCTCCCCCAGCCCAGCTCTGGACACCGCCAGGCCGGGCCCCCCGAAGCCGCCGGGCCCCCCAAAGCCGCCAGGGCCCTCAGCCCGGAGGAAACCCGGCCTGCTGCCCGCGGGTCAAAGGCGAAGAAAAACCAGCCAGGGAAGGCAGAATGGCGGCGGAGCCGGGGAGCACCAGGCACCGCCGGTGACCCGCAGGGAAATCTGTCGCAAACGGCGACACAAACTTTTCTGCCTGCCCCCCCACCCCGCCGGCGCGCAGAGGAAGGAGCTCCCCGACCGCGGGTGACACCTCACGCTCCTCCCGGTGACCCCAAACGCGGCTCCGCCGGGGCCCGGGCAGGGGCCGAGCCGGACCCCCGGGCGCCAGGCAGGGAGAGGGGCCGACCCCAGGCCCGCTCCTGCCCTTCCTGCGGAGGCTCCGCGGCCC
>Ga0065711_1004552_pt1 | contig 24676 bp, 15 predicted proteins | sample Hoacrofraction12_FD_59098 | JGI IMG/M metagenome (GOLD analysis project Ga0065711, IMG submission 59098) | Hoatzin crop microbial communities from Cojedes, Venezuela - Epithelial fraction 12 v2 (version 2) | ecosystem: Host-associated > Birds > Digestive system > Esophagus > Crop | place...
GGGGGGGGGGGGGGCGGAAACTGGTTTCCACCACCATGGATTCAACAATGTCCAGTGATGTCCGGTCGGCTCTGTGCAGGCGTGGAGGTCCTGGCAAGGATGAGGTCGGGCAGCAAGGCAGTGAGGAGGAGAATGAGAGGGGCTCAGAGGAGCATGTGCTGCCCTTTCATAGGGGCATTTGCGCATGCGCTGTATGTGCAGTTCATGCCATATGTGCTGCCCGCTTAGACAAGTCCTCTCTTGCCTTGCTAGTCTGCACGCAAGCACTTTCCTGCGGGTCATTGTGGTGTTCTTTTCGGAGGCCAGGAAGAGACGACAATGGCAATGTCGAGACAAAGCCAGTTCATAGCAGTCTTCTACAACGGTAGACAGTTCTCCACAAACTTCTCCAATGTGAGTCCTTCCCACGGGCTGCAACTCTTCACGAACTGCCCCAGCATGGGTCCTTCCCATAGAGTGCAGTCCTTCAGGAACAGGCTGCTCCAGCGTGGGTCCCCCACAGGGTCACAAGCCCTGCCAGCAAACCTGCTCTGGCATGGGCTTCTCTCTCCACGGGCCACAGGTCCTGGCAGGAGCCTGCTCCAGTGTGTTCTCCCCATGGGGTCATAGCTTCCTTCAGGCATCCACCTGCTCTGGCGTGGGGTCCCTTCCACGGGCTACAGGTGTATATCTGCTCCACCGTGGACCTCCATGGACTGCAGAGGGACAGCCTGCCTCACCATGGTCTTCATGACGAGCTGTAAGGGAAGACTCTCTGCTCTGGCATCTCGAGCACCTCCTCCCCCCTCCTTCTTCACTGACCTTGGTGTATGCAGAGTTGTTTCTCTCAAATAGTCTCATTCCTCTCTCTGCTGTCTCACACCCAGATATTTTTTCTTCCCTTTCTTAAATATGTTATCACAGAGGCACTACCACTGTCACTGATTGGCTTGGCCTTGGCCAGTGGTGGGTCCATCTTAGAGCTGGCTGGCATTGGCTTTATCAGACATGGGGGAACTTCTCACAGAAGCCACCCCTATAGCCCTCCCACTACCAAAACCTTTCCACGCAAACTCATAAAAAACTGTTAGTCCTGTCTCTCAGGACTTGCTTGTACTTGCCTTGTCCTGAGCTGATGTTAACTTGCTTTCCCTGTGTTAGCAATTGTCTAGCAATCAGGTAGCTACTGACTAAATTTGTTTCAAATTTATATAGCAGTAACAGATAGATATTCTGCATGAGAGGAACTGCTGGTGACACCAGATTTCAATGTGACATGGAAGAGTGTGGGTACAAGATGACACCAGAGGTTCCAGATTGTGAAAATGAATCACATTGATCAAAAGCTGATCATTGCAAGAGTACACCTATGTGAGCTAGGCAAAACTGGCTTCCGAGAAAAAGTGGAGAACAGAAAACTCAAAGACCCAGGCAGAATAATCCCTCCCCTAGAAAGAATGTACTTCTGGCAAAAACCTCAGGACACTGACAGGTTGTTATAACCCCCCCACACACTTCTTAGTAAGAAAGGCTGATGCTCTTCACCTTAGTACTCATTGGGACAGCAGAAGGGTGAGCAGAACAGAAAATACAGACACATAGTAGAAAGTTAATATATGTGAACTATTTTATTGAGTCAGTGTTTTCTCTCTTAATTTTGACTTTTACTAAGTTTTACTGTCATTGGAATTGTAACTGTAACTCTTTCTTGTACTTTGATAAGATTGCTGAACATTAATTAGACATAAATTCTTAACCCCACATATAACACATATTACCTTTTGTCATGAACAAGATTTTCATGTCTGTTTCTCATCTCTATCATGTGAAGGTCTTTCAGATGTCTTCTTCCCAGGATTGTGCTGTGATTCTTATGGCTCACAGACACCGTTATTTGTATACTGCTGAAGCTTGGCCATCTTAATCTGACTGACTTAAAATGTTATGTGACATCTTTTATTAAAAAGTTGTATTAAGTTGGCAATAGTGAAATAGGTTTAAGGAAGTTATTACTACTTTGCACAGAAGGCCAGCTTAAATTTTGTAAAAATGACAGTCCATTTGGAAAGGAAGTGGGACACTAATTAAAAATTAATTAAAGACTTTTAGTTAAATGACTAAATAAAATAACAGCAATGTAGCTTTTTATTTCTTTAGAAAATTCTATCTAGTGATAATGACGATACACTTTGCTATAAAACTGGTTTAGTAAAAGGTATCTTGCTTTATATCTGGTATGATTACAGTCCAGTAGTGACTCTTTCTGTATGGAAGAGAAAAAATGAAAGTGTCTTTTTTATTAAGAGATAAAAAAAAGATAAACAAATCATAATGTCACAGAGTGAGAAATTTTCTATTTGGTCGTACTCTTAACTGCTGCAAATCAAGTTAGTTACAGAGTCAATGAGCTCTATCACTAGCCTGTAACCTACCTCTCAAATCATTTGGTAAAGCTGAATATCTGTAAAATAACAGAAACTTTTTCAAACTATATCTGAGGAATTATGAAATTTGACAAACAGCTACAGAATTCTGTGGTTTAAGCATAAGTTAAAGAGACAGCCCAGTTACTCAAACAGTTGTTTGTCACTTCTTTGTATAATTGTGTAAACCAAATCAAACTTTTAAATAAAACTTTTTGTTGGCGTGGGTTACGGATCCGTTGTAACGATGTCACCCCAATATGAGTATTGATCGTTCAACCCTTATTAGTCAGCAAAACAAGGTTTATATAACAAAGCAATTACAGCATCTGATTGGTTAGACCCCTAACCATATATAGGCAAAACTACTGCAACTCGTTGCGATTGACGCAAGGCTACGCCTCTCGATGCGGAAGCAGTGCTGTGGCAGGAAACGACAGCGTGGCAGGAAGTGACAGTGCGGCAGGAAACGGCGACGTGAAGGTCCCCCTGCTCCAGTGTCCTGAGCTCGTCGCTCTACCTTCCCAAGAGGGTTCCGTGTCTACCGCTCTCAAGGCTCACCTCCGGATCGGAACCTGGGTTGCTCAACGGCAACAAGCTATGTCCCCTCTCGTCCAGCCAGGACTCCACAGCTTTTATTTGTTTAGTGTTGTGCATATAAAGGCTTTAAAGCCTGTTTATTTTAGTTATACTGTCATAATGTTTAAATAAGGACAAATTTGTTTCCACAGTCTCAGTCATTTTAATTGTATGTTTTTAAGAGTAATATTAGCTTGCTTATACTGTCAAATAATGTACAAGTTTGCATGTCATGAATATACATATCCTCATTGGCTATACATGGTAATGCAGTTATTCTGCTTCTAGTTCTCTGCCCATTGTGCAGTGGATTGAATGTTGCTCCAGCCTCCGTCTGGAAAAAGTAGAATTTTTCATTCAAACGACAATAAAAACTCAAGATAAATAACTCTTTGCCGCAGCAAACTTCAACATTCAGAACTCTACAAAGGTGATGGAGTACAAGAACTCCAGCCTGCCTCACCACGGTCTTTGGCATGGGCTGCAGGGGAATCTCTGCTCCAGCACCTGGAGTACCTCCTCCCCTTCCTGCTTCACTGACCCTGGTGTCTGCAGAGTTGTTTCTCTCACATTGTCTCACTTCTCTCCCGCTGCAACTGCCACTGTGTAGGTTTTTTCCCCCTGCTTAAATATGTTGCCACAGAGGTACTACTGTCATGGATGGAGTGATGCATGTCACTCTTAAGAGAGAAGTAACAAGACACTTTATTGATATAAAACAGTGAGTAAACAAAGTTTAATCATAAGCATGACAGTGGTTCACTAAGATTCGAGGGCAAGGTACACTTGATTGTTTACTGCATAGAGGACAGGGTCAGACAAAACTGCCAAGGAGACCCACCCGTTGAGTCATGATGTTCAGAAAGGACCCCTTGCTTTCTAAACTCCTTCTCAGAGAGGAGACCAGGTGCAGCTGGGTCCAGTCCTAGTTGCATATTTGGTCAATGATTTACGTCTAAAGGATTACACATGCACAATCAATCCTTTACATCACTTAGCTAAGATTTGATTTTAGCATGCTATTAGACATTCACCAAGGATCTGTTATGGCAAAGAATCTCTCAGCCTCTAGGAGTAACCTTGAGAGGAGTCCCCCTACTCAACAGGACATCCTGGTATGCACCCTGCTACCATGAGGTAGAGCTCAATGGGCCCTGGGCTGTCCACTATTTATAGAGTAAGCTGATTGACTTGTAGTTGTATTTGCACACCAGCAAGATGTCTGGGTCACTGCTCCAGACAGCCCTTGGCTGCTGTGTTGCCATCCGTCTCCCCAAAGTCTAACTTAAACTGGATGCAGCCATCATGACCTCCACTGGTGGTTATTGCTTAAGGGAGGAGAAGCATACCACCACAGCTACCACCATCACTGACGGGCTTAGCCTTGGCTAGTGATGGGTCCATCTTGGAGCCAACTGGCTTGGGCTTTGTGGGACATGGGGGAAACTTCTAGGAGCTTCTTACAGAAGCCACCGTTGTAGCCCTCCCACTACCAAAACCTTGCCACAAAAATCCAGTACATCCTCACTGGAAAAGTGTTGTACATCAAAGAGCTAGTGATCCACATAACAACTAGCCAGCCCAGGCCTGTGCCATCTTTTGCTGTGCTGGTTGTACAGCTTGGCCTTCAGCACTTCGCGGTGCTGAACATATCCCTTGTCTGCAGGTTAAAGTTAGCCAGCTCATTGTAACAGAGGAGCTATAGGCAACTCCCACTCAGTTCTGGCAATTACGCCACTTGTGTTGCTTTGCCCTTACCTTAAAATTCAGCAACTTCTCTGTTTCATAGTAGAAATGATGAATAGAGTTGTCTTCTTGGGAAAAAAATCCTGTAATCGCTCAAATAACCAAAACTGGGTAAATCTTTCACAAATGGGGTCTTCATGGTATGCTGCCTGTGGATTGGAGACCTGTTCAGTGCTGCACATCTTAGAGTTCCCACCATCTAAATAGATGCACAGTTATCTGTATTATTGTCTCTTTCTTTACAGTCTTAGCTCTTATAAATGGTATTTTAAATGATACTTTACAAAGTCTGAGTGTCATTCTTCCTGGTATCATAAAGCCCCAGCATCTGCTGGTGCAAAACAGATGGTCAGAAGTTTATTATGTAAGAATAGAGAGTAAGATATTGTCTAGTAATTTAGAATTGTTCAAGAAAATATTGAAAACATTTTCTTTTCCTAGCAACTGAAAGATCTTATAATCTGTCTCATTATTGTGCTGTCTGAACACTTTCCAAGTTGTGAATTAAGTAGCATATATATATATAAACTACGACATATAGTTTGTCCTTCTGTGAAAGAAATTGTGCAGGACTGCAGTTTAGTTTTTTCAATATGTACAGTTCTCTATCTGAGTAAAATTGTTATCTGTAGGAAAGGATGCTAAAAGGGTGTTCCCCATGTTTATGGCAGCTTTCTCAATCCCTGCATGGGCTCTTATCATCTGCACAGAGAAGCATTACCCTTCTGGATAAAAGTTCTACTGACTCAAGGAGCAATGCTGACTGCTCTAATTGTCTATTTGAGAGGCTTAGGTTGCTATTTCAGGTCGTGTTTGATCTGTTAATTGAAAATAATGTAATATATTTGATGTATTTTCAGGACCCTCCACTGCTGAGAAGTGCATTGCAAGGGTTTTCAAAGATCTGATCACTTCATTCTCAAATGCAGTTAATAGGTCTTATGCATACTGTAGGATACAAATATACACGCAGCCAAAACAAGTACAATGGCCTCTTGAATGTTCTCAGTGAATTGATGACAGTAGAAAATGTATATGGGTGTATTCTGTGAGAGAGAAAAGCTGATACTTTCTGATAAACGTACCTCGTCTTTCTGTGTCTCAGCTATGGAACTTTTCAGGGCAAATAAGTAAAGAAAATAGTAGGACATATAGTAATAAGTGAAATGAAGTATAAAATTGCTCAGTACATGGCCTATAAAGGCTTTAATACTAATCCTATTATTTCTATGCTTTGGTTGTTAAAAATTTCAGATTTATTTAGTTCATTCTCTGTGTTTAGACTTGCTTTTGCTAAAATTGAAGACATTAGAGTTTTACTAGCACAAATACTGTGTTTTCTCAGCGCTTTCTGTCTCTTCAGTGTGCAAAGAATTTCAATTGATAATTAGACAATCACTGTTGAATTTTCGGTCTTAATTGCTGAACTAGTCTTGTTTTAGAGTGCTTTATAAGGAGACATTTAGGCGCTGATTGTCCCTCAATCTAAAAGCATAAATTTCTGACCATTTGTATCTTTATTTTCAGGAGGTGCTGTGGTTATTGCTGTAGAGATGCAAAACATCAAGGAATTTATGTCATCTCTTCTTAAACTGCAGAATTTTCTTAACCTTCTATGAAAGTCCACTTTTTCACCTCAGATTTAGAATGAAACAGCAGCTAATACAAGAGTATGTACACTTGTCATCTCTAAAGGTTTTACTCAAGGGTGTATGGACTTGCATGGTTCTAAGCTGGTCTGGGTTAATGCACAGAAAGAACTCAAAGAAGCCTTAGCAACTGCAGAAACCAGATAAACCAGGTCTTAGATACTTGCTGAAACCACAAGGCAGAGGTCTCTGATGAGGATAATAACAAGCGCAAGAGTAGCACAGAGAATCTGACATCGCTGAAATAGTGGCAACATCAAAAAAAGGAAAATTATTTAAGCCAAGCCAGAGAGTGATCACCTTTAATACACATCAGTTCATTCCATCTGCAAACAAGAGATGCTTGAGACTCTTCAGTTACAGCATGCTTGAACATATTCCTACAGTAAAAAGCCCACTCCAATTTAATTATAAATCAGCAAAACCTTCCTGCTTACAGGTGTAATGATAGTTAAATGTATGAGCCGTCAAAAACTAAAATGAAACCAAACTGGTTATTTTAATGTCAAGTTGTTCAATTGTAATTATATGATTTCATTTACAATTGTAACTAAATTAGAAATTTCAGTTGTTAAATTCCACTAGATTTTTTTAAATTATTGTTTCTGTTTTATGTTTCCTGGTCTCATTCAGTTTTCTCTTTCTAAAGAGGCAAAGACTTTAGAGCTTTTATTCACCCCACTCCATAACATTTTGGGTTTACAGCTTTTCAGAATTTGTGGGGTTGTTCACTGGAGGACAAAATCCAGGCAGATTCACCTCAAACCTGAGACAGAATTAGAGTCCTGTCAGAAGTATATATACATATTATGAGATACAATTCAGCTATATTTTTATAGAAATATTCAGAAAAAAGTGCACAGTAGAGATAATTTTTCTGAATTGAATTTACAATCAGTGGCCCATGCTACTTTCTAAAATTCATAATACTATAATGTGCTGTCATATTTTAGTCAAAAATTGTGTAGGATAGTTTCTTTTAATGTATATTTAAACTAATTATTAAAAGAAGATGATACTGGCTTGAAACAGTGAAGTAATGAGATTCACTTTGAGGAGCCAGCTTGACTTTTTTCTAGTATAACTTTTGAGGAGATGATAGCAACTAGTAAAAAAGACAGAATACTATTTTCTTATTGCTATTGTCTCTAAATTGGTTAAATTGCTGCTGAACAGAGTGAAAGACACAAGCTCTGAAGCTGAATGTTTTGAAGTAGGCTTTTATGCAGTGCTGAAACAAGGACATGGAAATTAACAAGGCAACTGTTCCTATCCATAAACTTTATGTGAAGATTTGGTACTTTGTTTATTTGCAGTTCATAGAAGTTGATAAACTTTTGAATAGCTTTCTACAGGACAATTACTGACAGTCAAAAACTGTGTGTGTATATACAGGTAGAGAGAGATATGCAGTTTTCCTTCGGTTGATATCACAGCTTCCTCACATTTTGTTTTGAATATCTGAAATGCTGTGGTGTGTTGAACCTGGCCAGCAATTAAGCACGCACCAGCTGCTCAGTCAGTCTCACCCCCCCACACACCCCTCTTATCCCCAGAGGATACTGTAGAGAACTGGAAGAACAAAAGTGAGAAAAAACTCATAGGTCAAGATAAATTCAGTTTAATAAGTGAAGGGGAAGGAAAAAGGGAAAATTAAAAACCAAGTAATGCAAAACCAGTCACTCACCACTTCCCATGAACAGACCAATGCCTTCTCAGTTTCATACAATCATACAATCATAGAATGCTTTGGGTTGGAAGGGATGTTTAGAGCTCATCTAGCACAACCACCCTGCAGTGAGCAGGGACATCTTCAAATAGATCAGGTTGCTGAGAGCCCCATTCAACTTGACCTTGAATTTTTATAGGGATGGGGCTTCCACTGCCTCTCTGGGCAATCTGTTCCAGTGTTTCATCACGCTCATGATAAAATATTTCTTCCTTATATCCAGTCTAAATCTACCCTCTCTTAGTTTAAAACCATTACTGCTTGTCCTGTCACAACAGACCTTGCTAAAAAGATTGTCCCCATCTTTCCTATAAGCTCCCTTTAATTACTGAAAGGCCCGAATAAGGTGTTCCTACAGCCTTCTCTTCTCCAGGCTGAACAGCCCCAACTCCCTCAGCCTTTCCTCGTAGGACAGTGCTCCAGCCCTCGGTTTGCCTTTGTGGCCCTCCTCTGGACCCCCTCCAACAGCTCCATGTCTTTCTTGTGCTGGGGGCTCCAGAGCTGGATGCAGTACTCCAGGTGAGTTCTCACCAGAGCTGAGTAGACTGGCAGAATCACCTCCCGCAACCTGCTGGCCACACTTCTTCTTATGCAGCCCAGGTACGGTTGGCCTTCTGGACTGCGAGCGCACATTGACGGCTCATGCCCAGCTTTTCATCCATCAGTACCCCTAAGTGCTTCTTGTCAGGGCTGCTCTTAATCCCTTCATCCCCCAGTCTGTATTGATAATGGGGGTGCAGGACCTTGCACTTGGCCTTGTTCATCCTCATGAGGTTCACACAGGCCCACTTCTCAAACTTGTCCAGGTCCACCTGTATGGCATACCATCCCTTTGGCGTGTCAACTGCACCACTCAGCTTGGAGTCATCTGCAAACTAGCTGAGGGTGCACTTGATCTCACTGTTTATGTCGTCGATGAAAATTCTAAACAGCACCGGTCCCAGACTCCTGAGGGACACCACTTGGCACCAGTGTCCCTTTGGATATCGAGTCATTGACCACTACCCTCTGGCTGCGACCTTCCAACTAATTCCTTATCCACTGAACAAGTCAACCCACCAAATCCGTATCTCCTCAATTTAGAGAGAGGTTTCTGAGCAAAGGCTAACTTTGAAAGGCTCCTGCTTGCTCTTCCCCCACACGTTTTTATTGCTGAGCATTGTATTATATTGTATGGAATATCTCTTTGGTCAACTGAGGTCAGCTGTCCCAGCTGAGTCCCCTCCCAGCAACTTGCCCATCTGCAGCCTACTTGCTGGAGGGTAGAACGAGAAACAGAGAATGCCTTGACAATGTGCAATGCTCAGCAGTAGCTAAAACATCAGACTGTTATCAACACTGTTTTAGTTACCAATTGAAAACACAACCCCACACGGGCTGCTTATGAAGAAAAGAGACTCTGTTTCAGCTGGATCCAGTGCAAATGCTCATGTTAAATAGTTCAGTGGGAGCAGCTTGACATCACATTAGAGTGGAATAAAATGGAGGAATACTGATGAGATTGATAGATAAAGGGCAGTTAACTGAAGCTGTGTTACAGAATTCTCAAAAAAATGAGGTAAAACTTTGAAATAAAAAAATTATTGTACAAAGGATTTTTTAAAATTGTAAATACAGAATTTAATTGATTCGTGAAATTTAATTATTTTTATTCTGAACATGGGAAATATAGTAAAGTCGATTAGTCTCATCAGACAAAGTGCTCATAGAAAGACAGCAGAAAATACAAGCCACAGTTCTTAACAGGTGTGTATCAAGGAACAAAGGCTGTAGCTGACTTCCTGCACAGTTTAGTTCAGACTGGCTCTTATGAGGGGTTTCTATTTAATTACATTTTTCAAGCCATCTCTTTGCTTTTCTAAGTAAATATGTATCTGTATATCACAAAGCTACATTTAGAAGGACCTGCAAGATGTTACTGTCCTTGCACCACTGATTTCTTACACAAATAGCTATAGAATTAGTAGGTGATATCAATTTAACACAGCTTTATAGTTAGATATAAAAATCCAACCTATTTACCTACAGTCTTTTTACAGAGAGAAATAGACACTTCTTGGGGGCAACTCTTCTCATCTTAGTTGCATACTTCAGGACACACCAGATGAACTGCTCCCGGGAGGCACAGACATTAACTGTTCTTTGCTCTGCTCTTCCCTAGGTGAAGTGACTCAGACTAGGACTCTAAACTGTTATGTGTTTGGTGTTTATACAAGCTAAAGCCCATCCTACTTCATATACAAATTCATATGTTAAGCCTACAGCAACCTTGAATATCAATACTGATCAAAGATAATTAGATCACATACTTGCCGTTTGGAAATAAGCATAGCTCTGTTGCCTCTAAAGGGAGCTAGGTGGACTAAACTTAATATAGCCATCTAAATCTTTGGGGTACAAAGTTATGTGAAATTATTTGTATCCCATGCTTTTAAAATCAGAAGTATTAATGTGATGTTTGTCATTTGGGGCCTTCAGTGACCAGCTATTACAGACACTACACATCCTATTTTCAGGAAACTGTGACTCGCATAGACGAATAACTGCAAAATAATTAATTCAAGTGTATTCTCCCTTGTTGTATATTCTGTGTATTTTTTGGCTTATTCATGTAGCAGTTAATCTGCCATTGAAGACTGATGGTCATTCCAAGCTGAACAAAGCTGTCATTTACTTCCCTACTATGAAGTTCTCTGCAAAGCCAAACAAGAGTCTTTTTTTAAGGTTTGTGGGGGGAATAATATTAACAAATAGGATTTGCATATTTCCTCAAGAACAGTTACAGGGAGACATTTTCCAGGGTCTAGTCAGTAGTTGTTATTAACAACTACAAGAGTTGTTATTAACAACTACAAGAGTCTTTTTTTGTTTCTTTACTTCTGAAGTTTCAGTTTGAACATCAAAAGCAATGAAACCAGAACACCAAAAATTTTTTGACCCTGAAAAACTGCAAAGCATTGTTGTCAAAAACAGTGATTTTTCTTCAGTTCAACAGCTTGGCACTTTTAGCACTATTTGTACCAATACATTCACAAATATTTAAGGTCTTTTTGAATATTTTTTAAAGTTCAGGACCAATAAATGAATTTGTATGCCATATTAATTTCTCAAGAAGTTCAATGTGCTTTACTTCCACAAAATGTCATAGAAAAACTACAATTATTCTAAAAGTGAAGATCATGCTGCGTTTCACTATTCTGATTTCACAAGAGATAGAGGAACTTACAAAGGGTTGCTAGTATTGCAAGTTATTAATTGACTCACTGTTGAAGTTGGAAACTGAGTAATGTAAACATGAATTAAAACATTGTGCAGTTTATTTGTCTGTCTTTTGCAGGCTTAAAAATTAAAGCTGTACAAGGAACAATTTCACTAAGAATATAAAAGACCCTATAAGCTAGAAGATAATTTCAATATGCAGTATCTTAGATTTGTGTATTTTATTTCATTGTAGCACAATATTATTATGTTATAATCACATCCAGAATCTTTATTTTATTATGCAGTGAAATTAATTTGCCAATAATGTTCATTACATGTTTATTCCTACCAAAAACACTTATCTTAAAGGAAAATAATTTTGAAGATTTGATCACAGATATCAAAATAAAAACCTGAACAATTTAAAGTCACTTTTGAAGGTGAAAACTTGATTTTTCATCTTTTTTTCTCCTTCCCTCTCCCCCTTTTTTCTCACTGCCAGTAGAATTGAGGAGAGAAATTATTTCTTTTTTCATGGTGACTTCCTTGGAAAGCCTTATAACTCACTCGTACACCTACAGTACATGACTGTCTCAAAGTGAAGGACTTTCCATCACAGTGTTCTTTCCTTGAACAGTGACTATCACAGAATATTATTGATTCGCTTGGTGTATGATGATTCAGAGGTAAGACAGCTCATACTACAGCTGTTTTAGAACCTTATGTCAAGTAAACTCAAATGTGATTCTGTAGATGACAAACCCCAAGCATTTTCTGCCCTCTAGTGAAATTATACTTCTTAGGTTTTGTATTTTGTTTGTACATAAAGTATTTCTTTTTGGCCCCAAGCCAAAGAAATACAAACCAAGAAAAAAAGTAATGTTACAAATTTTACATGTCATGTAAAAGCCTCTTTCCAAAAGGTATTTTTCATATGTAATTTTAGCACAGGTACAGTCTTCTTGTTTTCCAGGCTTTAAGCAAATTTAAAAACATACCATAAAAAAATGAACCTTCATTTTTTATATAGCTCAGTGTTCAGTAACAGAAGCCAAATGTTTACAGAATTTCAGCATGTACTGTCATTTCTCTTTTGCATTTTTTGTAGAAGTGTCCCAGACAGAACTAGTACTTGAAATGGAGAGTGGCCTATTCATCAATATATTCACCTAGGACAAGAGGGAACCCAAAAGTCAATGAAAATCTTTCTGATTCAGAGACAAGTCTTGTTTCACACCAGCTGGGTAAGTTTTGTGTAGGCTGTCACCCAGACATTTCAAGAGTGACGCTGTATCAGGTGCAGCTGCCATCCGTATGGTTATGCTCCCTTGCTTTGAGTTAAATTACAAAACAACATCAATGCAGAAGTTTGCATGTGCATCTACATACAGGTGCTGTAGCTGCTGTGTTCTGTGTCAGTGTGTCTTTTGCTTTAGGAGGCCATCTACCAGATTTACCATCTTGGCAGGCTGGTGAGGATTATCTGCCATAGAAGCACCTTGAGAAAGTAGAGAAGCTACAAAACTGGGATTAAAAGAGCTGCATATATTCAGTTGATAAATGTTGGTCTTCAGGTTAAAGAAGTCAAAAGGCTCTTTAAATCCTGCTAAGCCCTCATATGGACTCAACTCCTGCTTTCAGATCACACAAAATGGAGATATAACTCATTCCATAACCCAGTGCTCTAACCCTGGTGCTATTAATTATTCATGATACTGTTTTTCATAGTGCCTGTTTTGCATTTTGGTACAGTGCAAACCCAAAACTTTCAATGCAATGATTTTATTTTTGAAAATGGAGTTCTTGTTTTCAAGCCAATATATACAGAAATTACAGAATCATAGAATCATTAAGGTTGGAAAAGATCTCTAAGATCATCAAGTCCAACTGTCAACACATCACCACCATGCCTACTAAACCATGTCCCAAAGGACCATATTTGAACACCTCCAGGGATGGGCACTCCACCACCTCCCTGGGCAGCCTGTTCCGATGCCTGGCCATGCTTTCAGTAAATAAATTTTTTCCTAATATCCAATATAAACCTTCCCTGATGCAACTTGAGGCCATTGCCTCTCATCCTGTCTCTAGTTACCTGGGAGAAGAGATCAATGCCCACCTCACTACAACCTCCTTTCAGGTAGCTGTAGAGAGCAACACTGTCTCCCCTCAGATTCCTGGTCTCCAGAATGAACAACCCCAGTTCCCTCAGCCACTCCTCATAAGACTTGTTCTCTAGACCCTTCACCAGCCTTGTTACCCTGCTATGGACACGCACCAGCACCTCAATGTCCGTCTTGTAGTGAGGGGCCCAAAACTAAACACAGTACTCCAGGTGCATCCTCACCAGTGCCAAGTACAGGGGCAAGATCACCTCCCTGCTCCTGCTGGCTACACTGTTCCTGATACAAGCCAGGATGCCATTGGCTTTCTTGTCCACCTGAACACACTGCTGGCTGATGTTCAGCCAGCTGTCGACCAGTATCCCCAGGTCCTTTTTTGCCAGGCAGCTTTTCAGCCACTCCTCCCCAAGTCCATAGCTTTGCATGGGATTGTTGTGACCCAAGTGCAGGACCCAGCATCTGGCCTTGTTGAGTCCCATAGAATTAACCCCAGCCCGTCACCCCAGCCTATCCAGATCCCTCTGCAGAGCCTTCCTACCCTTGAGCAGATCAACACTCCCACCCAACTTGGTGTCATGTGCAAACTTACTGAGGGAGCACTCAATCCCCTCATCCAGATCATTGATAAATATATTAAATGAGACTGACCCCTAAACTGAGCCCTGGGGAACACAGCTTGTGTCTGGCTGCCAGCTGGATTTAACTCCATTCACCACATCTCTCTGGGCTTGGCCATCCAACCCCTTTTTTTACCAAGCAAAAAGTATACCTGTCTAAGCCATGAGCCACCAGCTATGCTAAGAGAATGCTGTGGGAGACAGTATCAAAGGCTTTACAAAAGTCTAGGTAGATAACACCCACAACCTTTCCCTCATTCACTAGGTGTGTCATCTGGTCATAGAAGGAGATCAGGTTGGTCAAGCAGGACCTGCTTTTCATGAACCCATGCTGGCTGGACCTGACCCCCTGGTTGTTCTGTACATGACTGGTGAGCACACTCAAGATGAATGGCTCCATAATCTTGCCTGGCACAGAGGTCAGGCTGACAGTCCCGTAGTTCCTGTGATCCTCCTTCCAATCCTTCATGTAGATGGGCATCGCGTTGGCAGCCTCCAGTCATCTGGGACCTCCCCTGTCAGCCAGGACAGCTGACTGATGATGGAGAGTGGCTTGGCCAGCTCCTCTGCCAGTTCCCTCAGCACTCTTGGGTGAATCCCATCTGGCCCCATAGACATGTGAGTGTTCAGGTGGCATAGCAGGTCATTGACTGCTTCCTCCTGGATTACGGGAGTTTTGTTCTGCTCTCCATCCCTGCCTTACAGCTCAGGGGGCTGAGTACCCTGGGAATAACTGATCTGATGTAGATATTAAAATGAAGTGAAATCAGAATATTCAAGACTACAGTTTTGGAATGCTTGTTGCTATCTTTCAAAAACTGCTTAACACCATGATTCTTAAAGCTTTTGTTTCTGCAGTAGCATTTGTTGTGACTGGGTCACACAATTATAATTATCCTGAAAGAGAGAGGAAAATACATAAAACTGATAAATCTCTATAAGATTTTACAGGATAAACAGCTGAGGCCCATAAAATTTTAATTCAGAAAGGTCAGAGAGACAGACAGAGCAGTTCAGACCCACACAAATCACCAGTCCTTCCCATCGTGCTCTATGTCCTAGGAGCAAGTGGTTAACATAAATCTGACCCTTTCTCCTATAGTGATAAACAATAATAAACTATTCACCTCCCTTCACTAATATTATAGCAGTGCCAGTTTTGATACCAGGGGAAGCTGTAAAAACGTAGTGATGACAGATGAGAATACCATCGTCACACAGTTGCAAGAGCACTCATAACAGGTAGACAGCTGTCTGATGACTGCAAAAGGAGGGAAAAGCAGCTGTAACAAGAGATCACTGGTGGGAGATCCATGCTTTGGAAGAGAAAGATAAACTAGCTGACCGTGGAGGGAAAGTCTATTGCACAATTCAGAAAGTTCAAGGGTGGCCTATTTTCTCTACCTCGTCAGTAATCCTGGGATGAGCTTTCTCTTCTGAGTCATATACTACAGAAATCGTCTCGTAATATTTCTGAACTTCAGTCATCACAGATAGGAAACACATAAAAGAAGTAAACTAAGAGTTCAGTACCATACAAAACTCAATAGACATTCACAAATCTATTAAATACTCTCTCAGAAATGTAATTCTTATTGCCACTCATTATGGTGTCAGTAAAGGGCTGTTGCATCATACCAGTCCCTTATATGGGGAATCAGAAATCTCTGTTGGGTTGCAATAAAATGCCTGAACCTTCATGCCATCCTCATTAAACACTATTAAAGGAGTAAGTAAAATACTTTTTTGTAAGTATTTTTAAATTGCTATTGCAATGTTAAACTGTTAAAAGTATTTAGTAAAATTCCCATGAACATACATCTCAGTTAAAAACAGTAAACACCTCAAAATTGTAGCATAACATTTTCATGGATTATGAAACTGATTTGAGGTTATTAGAAACCAGCAAGAGCTGATGTATTTTTATCATCTATGTTATAAAATTTCTTTGCAAAATGCACTAAAGTTTTTTTTTCTTCTGCTTCTTTTTGAAGAAGAATTTTATATTTTAAGAGAAAAGCAAAAGAAAGCCAACTGTAAAGAGGCAGATAATTTTGTCAAGTCTGTTAAGATTGTATCAGCATGTTTGGTTTATAGTACATAGTTTTCTTTTGTAGTTGCATTTGCCGCTAGTGTATACATTCTCAGAAGAGCAGGCTCCCTCAATTATTAACTCTCTGACTGTTAGCCTTCTGAATAAAATGCATCTTTCCTTAAGCAGTGCCTCAGCAATGAGGAATTATTTCTGCCGCAGAAGCCATGGTGACTTTTCAGTACTTAGGTCAACAAATGCTTTGAAATTGTATGTTTTTGTTCACTCTAGACTTTCTCTTTATTCACAAAAAAATCCGAACAGAATAAAAACCTAAAGGGGAAAGAGTAGGGGGAGACATAAGGAGATGAAATAATGAGGAATTCAAGTAATTTTTTTTTTAATCTTTACCTTGGAGTGGACTTCTCTTATTGCTCTTTGCATTTTCTCTTGCCAGATGTTATAGCAGGAACTCGCTTTCTCAATATGTGCTACCAATGAAATATGGTTATCTGTTAGCCTTGGACAACATGAAGAATAATATCTAAATACAAATAAAATGATACTGGAAGAAAGAAGAGAACACAATGTGGACCTAAGGTGCAACATTCATTGATTATTCAATGATCATATTACTCCTGATATTACTGCTGTTTTCAAATGTATTATTTTACTTCACAGTTCCAGATCTATTTCTGCAGCATATAAACCAGCTTTCAGTCCTTTAATGGAATATTTTCATTTCTTTCTCAGCAAGGCTATATTCCTCTCGTGTGCAACATCATCTTAAACACGGATTGAATACTGCTAACCAGTGGGAATACATAAATTTTTTATTTAATCTATAACTGAAGATTAAAGAAACAGTGTCCATTCATTTCAAATAACAAACTAAAAATACTATATTCAGATAAAGAACCAGTGCAGATGGGATTATCCCTCAATCCACTGTGGAACTGACTCGTCATTTTACTGCATATCTAAGTGTATAAATTTAAGGTAGGAACAGGAGGGAGTGAGATTGAGCTTTATTTTCTCCTCTCCAGAGACTTTGCCTTCATCTACTTCCCAGTCCTTTGCTTCCTAACCTAAAGACTTAATCTTTACGTTCACATCCCAGTCTTTTCCCTCATAGTCCATAGCAGAATATGCTTCCTGACACATGATCACTTCAGAAATACTCCGAAGAAATTAAAATCCCCTTTGTCACTTTCAGTACAGTCTGCTGCCCCGACTCTGAAATCTTCAGGCCAAAGTGAACTGAGATTGGATTAATCCTTACTTACTCTCTCAGCAAGACAGGAGTAAGCAAACCACAAGAAAGATGTATTTTTTCAAGGGAATTAAGATCATGAATTCTGAAAATTGTATTGATAAGCTTTCATTTCATGTTGAGGGGCTTTTACGTGTTTTATATGTAGACATTAAATATCTGCTATTTATAAGTTTGCAAAATATAAGATACCGAAATTTAAAGCTATTAAAAAGTAGGTTTGTACATATAATTATTTGAGCTTTGAAGTATTTTCTTGAGTTGTCTGCTTGTAAATGATCCTAGATTATCCTATTCCATCATCAAATCCTGCCAGTCTACAACTACAATACATTTATCTTTTTATTTAATAAAGGATATACAGATATAAGCAAAGATAAGACCTTCTCATGTATACAAATAGAGATATTTGTTTTCAGGTTACGTTTTCCTTCGGTACCTGTCAAAGTTTTGTGAGTTATTATTACAGATTCATATTAAAAATTAAAATTCACGTATTCTATCTAGTTGCAGTGTCTGTGTGACACTCCTTGAAGAATATTTTCTGATAGAGTAGTTTTTTATTAATGAAAAATGTAAAAATATCCATACAAAGACAAAGCGAGATGGCTATGGCCATTCCATCGCTGCTTGAACAAAATGGAGATACAGTAATAGTCCTGTGGATGCCCAAAGGGTGGCTTCTTATGACACTGTAGTTTGTTCCAAAGCAAGAGAAACTGCTTTAGCAGGGCAGAGTATTGGGATGTGCAGCTTGCATACAGGGCAGTGGCCAAGGTGAGAAGCAAGGGTCACAGAATCTGCGTTCAGCCCCTGCAGCAGTTCCAGCTGAATTACCAGCTTAGATGATAAATTCAAAATGGCAGACTTCATATAGCAAAATTTTATGTCACTTTCAACACAGATTACTCAGATTTAAAGTGACAATACCAGATTCAGGAGATAATAAAACTGACTAAACGTATTACTGGGACACACCAAAAGCACCTGCTTTGGTGACTTATTTCTCTTCTATGAAATCAATGGGCAAACTCCCACTGTGCTAAAGAGCAGAAAGAGCCCTTAATGCTTTAAGTTAAATGTTAGTTAAGATGGGGAAATAGAGTGATAAAGTGTCTTTCACACTTCTCCCTCCCCCACAAGGAAATTCTGTATCACTCCACTCATCATGCCAGAAAAATATCTTAGAGAAATGACTGTTTTGATCAAAGCTGAAAAAAGACCAGTGTTTTAAGTAGCCTGCTAAGTCTCTACTTTTTTGGGAGGAAAAGGAAAAGAGATATTTAGTTGTTATGCATGACTCAAATGAGTCTTGAAATTGGAGAAGTGATTCAAAATAATTCTGGAACATTGTTGTTACAAGATTGCCTGGCTTTGTTACACATGTATTGCTTTTATTTTCATTCTTATGGAGCAAGTCAAATAATTAAATTCATAATTAAATTCATGTTTCCTTCAAAGAATAGCCATTCTCAGCACTGACATTTCTTCTGACTGTTTCAGAGACAATTAAAAAAAAAAAAAAATCCATCCTCCTTCCTGCTCTATGTTTAACCTTCCTATTTCACAGTTGATGTATTATGCTGATGTACCATGGGGAAAAAAAATTCTGTATAAGTGGTTGCAAGACTATACGATATTTTTCCCAACTCTGATCATACAGAAAATTCATCAATCTATCATTCAATTTCTACTTAAATTAAAAAGAAATTAAGCAACAAAAAAAAATCAACAGTTCATTTCAATTCTATATTTTTTTTTTTGAAGGAGGATTTAAAGAAGGCAAAATTAGTGAATGTAATCATTTATATTTTGAAGATGAGCTTAAATGTATTTGATGTTCACGTCCCAGAAAGTGGCATTTGTTGTGAAGTTTAGTGAAAGGACATGAATCGCTACAGACATTCTAAATCTTTACACATCACTGACATTTGCAGATGCTTTTCCTTAAACTTCAGTAACACTTTTGTCACATTTTCACATACCAATCTCCTTGTGGATTATCATTCTACAGAGATGTATTAATTTTTCAGTTGAATAGCAGAAGTGATAAACACAGCTGGAAAAAATGAAAATGGGAAGTGTTATTACATAAGGGATTAGGTAAGTATGTAGTTATTTGCCTGGACATGTTTGTCAGTAACTCACTTGGCCTTCCTGTGCCTTTAAGCAAAGAAAAAGAGCAATTGGAATGGCAGGAAAAAAATAAGATTGCTGTTTGTTTTTTCTAAATAAATGTTGGGTACTAAATGTTTTCTCACTGCAGCCCTGAGAAAGCAGGAGTGGTAAGCTTTGACTGTGATGTGAAAGCTGGGCTTAAAGGAGTGTCAGGAAAACAGCAGTTTCTACATGGGAGGGATAGCATGTTAAGGAAGCCACAGATGAACTAGATGAATTAGCACCAGGTGTGCATCAGAATGTTTTTAATTTTTAACTGAAACATGCAAAATCACCTTTATGTGCTTGTTTAGATATTAAAAAAAGCAGATGGATCATTATAATCATTTTCCCTGGTTTCTGCATTCGTCAGTGTAGTCAACATGAGAGGCCTGCTGCATTGTTCCCCCTGCTCATCTTTTCTGTTCAGCAATTTTAATAGCTTCACGTATTGTAATAAATTTCAGATTGGTTCCTTTTTCTCCCTGAGAAAGTCTTTTCTTCGTTACTTCTGAAGGTGACTCAGGATCCTCTCCCTGGTACTAAGATATTCTTTTTTCCTCTCAGAAGCCTACAAGTCTCTAACAAATTCCCTGTTCTACCGTTTAACACAAAACTTCTCCCACTTGAGCATGTTGTTTTGATCTTAGGGAAGTGTAATTTCTCCCAATACAGACTCAGTAAAACACAATGAAGGCAAGGCAACCAGAGAGGTTTCTTCCCTAACCATCTTATTGCTTCTGACAAAGTATGCAATGCACAATATGCATACATAGAACTATGTATGCATATAATGGTATAGATGTACTCTATAAATGATAGTTGATCAGTTTATCCACCCATCCTTATAAACAATACCTTACCCATCAGGGGAAGAAAAAGAAGAAAAAAAAAAAAGAGAAAAACTAAAGAAAAAAAATTACTTACAAATGAAAAAACAGTAAACACATTGGCTGAGTTCTTTAGGATGAATTTTCAAAATAGAAAAATTTGAAATTTGGAAATTAAATCTCTTCAACTTCTTTCTAAGTGTTTGCAATATACTATTATTTTAGATGAAAGTTGAATTTCTGACACTGGATTTAAAAAACTGGAATACTTACAGAAAAAATAATCAAATTCAGTAAGCCTTCTGAAAAAAAAATATCATTGATGGCAAGATGTATGTTGGTACTGCAAAGTGCTGTGGAGACACCTCAGCTACCTGTAAACTTCTGCAGTACAGCTAAGTTTGCTTACCTAGAGATTCTTGCTGCCATATCTGGCAACACTGTTTTTTTGTGGCAAACATAGCAGGTTGAAGGTTAGACTGGATAACAATTTATTTAATTAATGTGACTGCAATGGAGATGCAGTTTTTCTTGCTAATTCTAATTTCTTTCCATTTTTGCTTTCCACCACATGTTAGATTCTTGAGGCAGAGCTGCTGATTATGCCACCTTCATAGTCCAAAAAAGGATCAGTCTTAACATGCTCCAGGGACTTCAGTGTTAAAAAAAAATTTGAGGCTTCAGTTTTATAGGAGTGATGGAGGGCATGGACATAGGGCTGTTATTTGTAGTAGTTTTCCTTTAAAGAGAGACTTCTTGCTCTGTCTTGTTCAGTTCAGGCTAGCTGCCTAAGTGCAGAGGCAGGCAGACCTTCACCTTCACTTGCAATTGCACACAATTTTTTCAGTCTGACAGTGTTGCTTAAGGCCAGTTACTGTTGGCACAGGCAACAGTTGATCTCCAGAGTGTTTTTGGAAGGCCAGAGAAAGTGGAAATGGTCCTTACATTCACCTGCTATAAAACTCTTTCATTCACAATCCATGCAAGAGAAGTCTAGACCCGTGGCGTGACTGTTCTCTGTCTGTTGAAAGTGAGGGCAAGAGACATGGCCTCTCCAGTAAGTGTCTTGAGCAGCATCCAAAGGACCACGAAGGAGTGAATGTGCTTTTCTTTTCCTGGTCCTTGGAAGGTCACTGTTAGCTTTTTGTTTCCTAAAAAATTTTTTAAACTATATAATGAAGATCTGGAATTCAAATCGTGAGTAAAACATGTAACATTTGACAATGTGCCTTGTTTCCTGAAAAAAAGGCAAATCACCCTCTCCTTTCACCATAATCACTTTGGTCATTATGGGCCAGGCAAAAGGAAAAGACGTTTTGCACCTGGGCCAACAGGAGGGACATGGGGAAAGATGGTTGTAGGACATACCATTACGTCTCACTTCTGGAGTCTGCGGAGGATAGCACATGCTCCTGCTCTATGCAGGAGCAGTTCAGTTCACAAAATATGATCTTTCAGAAAAAAAAAAATATGGCTCTGCTTCTCTGTGCTCTAGAGGCACAGTTAAATCTCAGAGAAAGAAAAGGAAATGACTGACATGTGAAAGGTCTGAATTTGATTCCAGTCAAAGACCTCACATTTGCCAACTTTCGCTATTCTGCCAATGTAGATAGGGCTTGCCAGTGAGAAATGACATGTTCCAAGGGGGCCTCTACATCTTATAAAATGATGATGCAGGATTGCAAAATGCCTACGGTAAATGTTGGGTGAGCATGAGGCAGGAATTGCAGGAATCAATGGCCATGGCTAATGTCTAATGGCCTATGGGACTATTCATGTAAGTAAATGCTCCATAAATGCAGACAATGGTTCTAAAATCTGCTCAATTCAAGTGATGACGGCAGAAATAAATATCTCTGCAAATAATTTTATTTTCTGCATCTGAGTTTGTTTTCCTATCAACAGTAACACAACTTGGACAAAAACATTTTAAGAATTTTTTCCTTCTATGGCCAACAAGCTTTCTACAAACAAAGCCAAAATTCACTAATTATTGCCACACAGAAGCAAGTAAATTCATGTTCCCCAAAGGTATACTCTGTCTCCCCAAAATGTGACAAATACCATGGAAACAGTAGAAGTCATTACGAGATTCATGAGCATTGCTGTTTAATGAACTTGAGCTTTAACTTAAATACAGAGCTTTTACATCATAATGTTTTCTTTGTCTTATCCTTAACTTTTTCTTTCTCTAATTCTGTCACTGCTGTATTTTCTTTGCTCTCGAGGGTGCATTTACTCTCATCAGAGCATCATTAATTAGAGTTTGTTTGTGGCATCAGCTGTCACTCATTATGAGGTCCTAAGCTCCTGGTAAAAGCATTTTTCCTTGCTCCCTTCACAGCATTTTTCCTTGCTCCCTTCACAGCCTTTCTTTCAGATTCTTAAAGTGCCATCCATCCATTGTTTCTTCCTCAGGAAATAAGGCAGCTGTAAAAAGAAATTTATCCTTTTTTCTCTAGTATGTGTTTTTTAAAGAATATATTGTCCCTCCTTTCATAATGAACCTATTGTTGCCAAGGCACTGCTTCTTATGGAAGCAGATGCAGATAGTTCTCCTGAAGAATAAACATCTTGTTTTGTAGTTGTGAAGCTGGAAAGAGTATCAAGAACACTCATGACACAAAAGTCAATGTAAACCAACAGTAAAAACAGCAGTAGGATTTTTTTTCCCTAGGTAATATGGGGTGAGACAGAAGAAGGATAAGATAAAAGTCCTCTTCTTATGAATAAAATACAATCACTTGTATTTATATTTTTTATATTTTTTATATTTTTTATATATTTTTTGTATTTGTATTTTTTCAACTAGTGTTTTTTCTGTGTGGCTAAAAGAAATTTAAACCCCCTTAGAAATAAAAAAGTCCTATTTTAGATCACAACTTTTTGTCTAAGAACTGCAAGCAAAATCATTGAAAATGATGCAGATCTTGTCAGATGTAGTACGATTACACATGTTATGGACCGAATTACAATTACCCTTGTCTGAGTACTCTCATCCTCTAACAAAAATTTCAGTGGGTTGGTTGTCACATAAGAAACAGCTGGTGGGAGTATAAGTTTAAGTACTAAGAACATTAATACTTCTATTTTCTTTTTTTTTAACCCAGAATTTTTTGTGTAAACTGTTAGCTGTAATGGACTCAAGCTCTGAGCCTTAGCATTAACTGTGAGCCTAAACTGAAGATATAATTTGAAAAACAGCTTTTAGCAAAATATCTAATGGATGTAACATGTTGCCAGAGGTGATAAGAGCTTGCAAGAGAAGGGCAGGGCACAGCTGCCAGCCTGGAGTATTTCCTAATGAGCTGCGACTGGCATGTCTTTTAGCACCTGATCTTTTGGCCTCAATGACATGTGGTTTTTTTAAAGTGTGTTTTAGTTCATATGTAACTTATCTTTCACAGTTTTGCTATGCTGTGGAATTGCATTGCAAGAGAATAATGTACCAAAGAGGATCAGCTGCTGCACAAAATATTGTGATTACTTGGGAGGAAAAAACATTTAATAGTGACATCTGTTCTCATATCAGATCTGAAATGCTGTATTGATTATTCCTCACCAAAGCAAATAGGTTATTAATGATTACAGTAAGTGTACCATAGAGGGCAGGGTTTTTTTTGTTGTTGTTTGTTTTTTAATCTGGATTACTTGTTAATTTACTAAATCTTTTGACCGTTTTCAGTCAACAATGTATGAAGATGTTTCATAGAATTTATGGTGAAAATTTTGGTAAAAGTTTGAAAGTTTTTAGACTTTTCAACATCTGGTTTCAGAATTTCATAATTCCTAAAAGGGAAAGCCAGAAGATTTTTTATAAGGTTACTAAAAGACAACAAAAGCCATTTAATGCAAACTATATTTTAGAGACGAGACAAGGGAAAGAAAAAAGTATTTTTAACTTATAGAATGATCTGGATCTTTTGTCTTTTTTTATGTATTCCTTGGACTTTTAGTTCAGGAAATATAGTGGTTAGACTGGTGGATTTGATTTTTGTTTTGAATGCTGGAATATGTTTCAGAAGCTGATAATTAATGTGATCATATAAAATAAAATGCAGAAATTCCCAGACTCAGAGAAGCATGATATAATATAGTACCCAAAAGTAATATCTCAAAAGGTTTTGGATTTTTTTATTTGTTTCTGAATAATTTTCATCGTGAATTGTTTCCTTGTAATATTCTGCTTTGGATTATGTCTCATCAGAAACCAAAATATGAATGTAAAAAGAGAAGCAAACCTAGTCAATAGCTTTACACCTCTGTTGTCCTTTAGCCCTGGTCGGCAATAAAGGACCAGTCAGCCACTCTATCGCCCCTCCCCCAGCTGGGGTCGGG
>Ga0065711_1033875_pt1 | contig 24675 bp, 19 predicted proteins | sample Hoacrofraction12_FD_59098 | JGI IMG/M metagenome (GOLD analysis project Ga0065711, IMG submission 59098) | Hoatzin crop microbial communities from Cojedes, Venezuela - Epithelial fraction 12 v2 (version 2) | ecosystem: Host-associated > Birds > Digestive system > Esophagus > Crop | place...
TTTTTTTTTTTTTTTTTTAGGGGGGTTACTTACTTTTCACATATTTTATTGTGTCAGGAGGTGCTGGAGGAGGGCAGCCGGGTAATTCACATCTGGAACAAAAATGCAGACCCAAGCTGCAAACGATTTTTGGCTGCAAAGCTCGGGTTTGACCTTGTTATGGATGGAGCTGCCTGGATACGAGCCTGTTTTTCGTGAAAGCAGGAATATTCTGATTTTAGATATCTCTATAGTCTTTAATAAAGACAATTATAAATGAGAAATAATCCACTCACATCCAAATACAGCAATGTTTGGATCTGGGAGGCTGGCTCTGACCCCTCAGCATGACAAATACGCATGTTAGCCATAGCCAGGGAATACTAATACAGAATAAGGATGACTTAAAAGTAAGCTTTGCTACATATATGCGTATATCTCTAGATCATTAACATGTAAGAAGCCTGCAGTCGTGAAATGATACTTCAAAATTCTTGAAATCCTGTTGCAAAGTGGAGAGGCGCTCACTGCAGAGGCAATCCGTTTGGCAGGGAAAATGTCAGTCTTGCGAACGCTGAAGACCCTTGGTTATCTGTAATCATGCGACTAGTCCCAGTGTCTTCAACAGGACTGAGAGCACGTAGAAAGAGAAGTCTGTGCATAACTGTCTTTCCAGAATGAGAGCTATATTTACAGCCTTTTCTAAGCCACGGGGACTATTTTTGTAAGTAATATAGACCATCCTATCTAAGGATATTTCTCTGAGCTTGTTTATCATAATCCTTTTTTTTTTTTTTTAAATGCCTTCCATGCAAACTGTCAATAGTGCTTATAAATTATGCTGGTTTGAGGGGAGAAGTGACTGCCAATAGAGTGCTACATTTCATGAGAAAAACGCAGCCTGGTGCACAGAAATTGTTTAGCATCTCATCTGAGGGCAGCCAGTTACTGTATATAAATTACTGTTGGAATTTTAATAGTGTCATTGACTGGAATATATTGCAGGGGGGGAGGGACGGACACAAAACCTCTGACTCTGGGCAGTTAAGGAAACCCATTAGATTCAGAGCAGATTCCAGTGTCGGCAGAATATTGCAGGTACTCTGGTTCATTTCGCAATCTTCAAATACCTGCAAAACTGAAGTGAATTTTAAATGATATGACAGATGCAGCATGGCTTCATTTTCTGAATTACTGCTGTGCTTAACCGATGAAGCATAGCAACGCGATTGCCCAAACCAGAGATTGCTCAATGGCTTGAGACCTTTTCCCAACAAAGTTCAGGCTAGTTTAAAGGAACAGCGTTGAGATAAAAATTGCTTACTCTATGCTAGTATGCTCTTTTGTAAGATTTGTCATCCACATTCTTAAATCTAGGTAAAACATATTTTAATATATTTTTCTCCTTTGTATCTGTTTGTTTGGCTTTTGCATTCCAATCCATCTGGGAATGAAACTCAGCTGTACTATTTCACCTCCTGGTTCCAGCCAGCTGCACTTTCTGAATTTCATGCATTTGCACAAAGTTGCTGGGTTTGAATTCCCACCAGCAGAGCAGCAGGTATGGGAGAAATGGGTTGAATCCACTCTCTGGAAAGTACCTGTATTTGGCTGGTCTGCTACAGACAAGGAGACTTTGACTATCTCTGCTTTTAGCCTTCAGAAACTCAAACTATTAGAAATCATGTTCCTCAAAAATACTAAGGAAATGGAATTGCGTTGTGGCACGAGACAACTGTGTTAAAACATTATTTGATCTCTGTAAGTTTTCGGAGATTACTGTGTATCAGTCAAGTCTTTCCTCCCAACTATCTTCTACAGAGTAAGGCATCTCCAGAAGGAAAGATGCTACATAAAAAGAACAACACAATTTGTCTGTATGAGCAAATCTGTTCACAGACTAGACCATGAGATAATAATCTGAGTAAGGGTCAGTGTGTTTATTCATAGCTCCGCTTCAGTGAGTGACTGTTGGATCTATGGTGATTGCAGCACCCACCTCCTGACTTGCCCAAGCAGCTGCCTGCCCCGCTGTGGGGGTACGGTGGGAGGGACCACGGCTCCACCATTTCACAGTCTTTCTTCTTCCACCCAGCTGAGACAGTAAGGGAAGCAGGAGCTCTGTGCAGCTCCATCCCTTCACACCTAATGCTGTGAGTCCTGTCCCTGTACTCTTGTTTCGCTGTTTGCTGGGCCACAGTGTGACTCTTTCTAAACTATTGTATTTGGAACCAATTACCAAATCATGCTACTAAAAATACTCCTAGCAACCAAGTAATTGTGATGTGGGTGGATGAACTTTTGCTTTACACAGTACTGGTAGCCAATAAAAGCTTGAACCGATTCAGAAAACTTGAAAAAGAAAGGCAAAGCAAGAGTATCATCAGCAATGTCTAGTTCTCTGCTAGTCTTTTTTGAAAAAGAGGAGCATACACGCACATGAAATGATTATGAACACGTGAACATACGTGTGTATGAGCATACAGACACAAAGAATTTGCTGACAGTGACATCCTTCACTAGAACAGCATGTCTAGAACAAACCACTGTGACACAAAAAGAATGATGTGCAAGGAAAAAAGACTTAGGTAAACATCACTGAAATGCTCTTGGTTTAATATATTGATTTTCTTTGGAGAATGATACTGGGGAATCATTCACCAATGCAAAACCAGTTAGAAACAGGAGTTCTGAGTCCTCCAGCACAGTACAGACAACACAACCTATACAGGAATATAATGTATATGTTTAACCATGATGCAAAATTATATTTGTGGCAGTCAAAGTTAGGCTCATTGCTTCTTTAGTTGGGTGGGTGAAAAAATAAACTCTAACCAAATTCTAACTATAGGTTAGAATTTTTTGGTCAGGACTATGTCTATGAGGTCTATCACAGCGTTCTTTTGGGGTGGCAAAGGTGTAGCAAACGTAAGAGCTGGTACTTGAGAAATGTGTTTGATTTCAGCACAAAATAGGTGAAATAGGACAGATCTGACTGGGAAACTGCCTCAGCTTTGCAGAGGAAACACGAAGCCAGGCTCACCTTAACTGGGAAAGGCATTCTGGATGCTCAGACTGCCTTTATAGCCCTCACACAGAAGGTTCAAAGCTCTGAATTTCACAAATACCCATGTTCCTATGTACTCTGCCCCCAGCCCCACACTTCGTATCAATCATTGACTGCAGCTGGAGCCTAAGCAGTGCCCGAGGGGACTGCAGGAATGTGGTGACTTTGTGTGGAATTTCACCAGCACAAGCCAGTTGTGCTTTCTGTTTGGGAATGAGTTGGCCAAATTTTCAAGTCCCTGCAATCAGGTTGACAGCATCACTTTGTTCAGATGCAATGCGGAGGGCTTTTGAACATCACAGCCAACTGATTCCAAAATTTTAGGAGAAGTTTTTAGGCATCTGTATGCAATGCCCTTCTGATCCTGGAGAAAATGAGAAGAGGGTAATGCAGGACGCATGAAACCCTGGCATCCGGTGAGGGCATCCAGCAACCATCAATCTGGCCTGTAATTATCTTTTCATCAAAGGCCTGGCACAGTAGCTGTTAGCATCTCCCAGCATCACAATACCTCCACCACAGCTCTGCCCTTCCTGCCTCAGACGCCCTGAATGATTCACCCTCCAGACAGAAAGAGAAGGTGTGGACCATGCACACATTCAAAGCCCTTGGCCTGGTGGAGAAAATTAAGGACTCTGGAGCTGGCAAGGGCAAGGATAGCTTCCCAAAACACCTGTGCGGGGAGGAAAAAAATTGATGGAGCTGTGAGGAACCCCTACCCTGAGGGAACAAATGAGGCTCTGGAGTGCCGTGGAGAAGAAAATACATAGGAATTCCCAGAGCCACTGGTGTAGAGGTGAGGGTTTGGGACAAGGAAACTCTTAGAGGTGTACAGGATGGGAAAGCAGCACCAGAGCATGCGGGGAGGAATGAGCCACATGTGTAGCCTGTGGAGACTACAGGCTCCACCCTGCCCTGTACACACACACATATGCCAGTGCAAGGGCATTCTGCAACCGTAAGAGACCACCTGAGGCTTCAAAAGGATCATACTCCATTAAAATATTTCATGTTGATTTGGGAAAGCGGGTGGTAGCCAGGTCTGTTGAGCCAAAGGTAGCATAGATCATAGAACAGCTTTTCTCCATTCCCTGTCCCACTTTGGGACTGTCAGCAAACCATTTCACTTCTCCACCTCAGCTTCCCTGTCTGTAAGGAAAGAGGAATGAGTCCCACATCTTGGAAAGACTAGGAAATCTCTCCATGAATAGCTCCTCCTGTGAGCTATCGTTATGTTAAATTGATGCCTCAAAGACCAGTGTCATAATTCAGTGTTCATTTAAAAGAAAGCTGTGTTCCTTTCTCTGATAATTTACTGTACCTATTTAGAAGGCCTGGTATTAAAGTTCTGTGTAGCTCTTCCTATGAGAAAATTATATATTTTTTAAAGTATCTATCAAATTTGCATTTTTCATTGGACTGATCTATCAATTTAAAAACTGTTGGCTGCTAATGAATTTATATTGTAACCTCTACAATAAATGACATACATTTTGAAGTGAGTTTATCAAGGAAAGGATGTCTTTAGTATGTTTCAGCTGTTACCATGAATCCAGTGTGCTGCTGTTTTCTGTTATCGACTTTGAGTGCTGGAGAAGAAATCTCCTATTTCCTGTGATATATTTGGCTTATGGAAAATCTGAAGTCTGGAAAGCAGAAGAAATGGTGTCTTATTTCACTGAGAATATAGAAATAAATTATGTCAGTATAAAATGACACATGCTTTGTCCATTGAGTAACTCATACGTAGGGGAAATCTGAGATTTTTCAGATAAGACCCTAGAAGAAGAGACAAAAATGATTCATGTGAGAGTGACCACAATCTACTCAAATGAAGCCCAAAATAGCAATGAACAAAACTTTCTTGAAAATGGGTACTTTGACTTAGTTACCCGCTTGCAATTCATGCCTGGTCACTAAAGCTAAATGTCACATTTCCCAAAAGCACCTCTAGAAAGGTACCTACTACGCACCTCACCAGAGAAATCTGATAGATAATTGCCAACAGGGAGACAAAATGTCACGCAGATGCAGCAGTCACAGCAGGGGGATGCACACAGCTCACATCCTCAGGGTTAGTTAGGAACCCAAGTCCATTTGGTTGCAAACCAGACTGAGTCACAGGCATTTTACCACAATTACTCCTAACCCTTCTCCCAGCACAAACCAAGACCATTTCAGAAATCCTCAAAGTGTCCACATCTTAGAAACTTATCAAGATCCTTCTCATCCTTCCTTAGGACGAGAAGGTATGGCTAGAGAGAATAAATGTACTAACAAAGGATTTGAACAGTGATGCTGTCAGTCCAGCATCCTTGGAAAATAAAACTAGGCAGGCTGTAGAGATCTCAGCTTACAAACATATAAATGGTTCTCTCCCAGCTAAAGGGTAGAACTGAGTCAGAAGATAACACTTTTAATAGGCTGCCTTATCAAAAGCAATACAAGGAAAAGCGATACTTCAGAAAAGGACAAAAAAGTGCCAGATTAGATATCATTTGAATACATTTTGGGTTCCCAGCATTATGTGTGGTTTGGGCTAGATGTGGCACTCAGAGGAAACCATTCCTGTTCTGAGATGTTGGATCTGCCAGAGTCTGTAAAAGCAGAGTAGTATAGCTGGAAGATTATAAAAAAATAGCGACCATGGTAATGAGCTTTGGATCAGATCTTACAACAAGACTTGGATCTTTCCCTGTAAGCCTTGTTATTATGACTAAATCAGCTCAAAAGGAAAAAAATAATAACAGCAATGAATTTTGGCTGATTAAATTCTGAGAGAAAACTGGACATGGAACAGAGCAAAGGCAGGGACGGGATAGAAAAATGGGCACTGGCATGTGTTCAGAAGTGCTATTAATGTGTATTCAAAGACAATTAAAATAATAGTACAGATGGGCAAGGAAGTACAACCATGGATAAGAAAAAGACACATAGTGCAGAGGAAGAGAACTAGACAGACTGCAGACTGACATCAATACCGCACAAGGGAAAAAGGGTGAGCCAATGTAAAACATGGAAGTTAAACTGGAAGAGATTGAACTACATGCATTCATATATTCTGAATACACTGAACAAGACCACAGTGGAAACAAGGATAGATGTCAGCTATACATGGAAGTGATGAGCTTTTAAAAAAACTATTTGTACCTCTGTTTTCGAAAAGTCTGCTTTTGTATCAGGGTGGAACATAGGTGACAGAAGTGACCGTAAACTAAAAGAAGAAGCAGAATTAAGACCATGCTAACACAAGGCAACTGCACATGTGGAACAGCTACTAAATGAGAAAATTCCAGAGAAGCATGGGGCAAGGATCAGTTAATCTTGCTGTGTGATGGTGCACTGGAAGGCTGCAACTGCTCTTTAAGTACTGCATAATAAGGGACCACCTCTTCAGAGCAGAGATTACATCTCTACAGATAAGATGGACAGAGAAGCTGAACAGAGGAACATGGCTATGCTGCATCAATGTTCACAGGGAACACAGCAATCCAATGGCAAAGCCAGGACCAGAATCTTAATCTCCTGAATCATGATCAGCAACTAGATCATACTGTCAGTAAAAAAAAAATTTAAAAAGGATGTAAACCATGAAGAGTCAGAGGGGATGTCCAATTTCTCGCTTCCAGGCTATTGCCCAGACACGAAGCTCTAGGGCAAACCTGTAAGGCTTAGGTCTTGCCCTAGACAGTCTGAAGAAACTCAGATCCTCGCTCCTTAGCCTCTCTGACACACAGTAATTTTCCAGTGGTGCTGTAAACCTATTGCTGCCTCTCATTTTCCTAAGTAAACTGGCTTTTCATGGTGACTGTGCCAATCGAGCTGGCCTTGTGTTGGCACACCCATCACATCTGCCAGATGGTGCTGAGCAGCCCTACGGTGCAGCGGGGCGAGGTGGCTCACAGCAATGCCTGAGCTCAGAGCACGGTGGGGTTGCAGCGCTCTCCTGTTCAAGGTCTGCCCACAGCAGTGGCACACTGTCGGAGCTCCTGCTGAGCCCAGCACTCGGCCGCCACATTTCTGGCGCTGTAAGAGGGCCTGAGAGCTGAGCAGTCGCGTGGTGCAGTTGTGAGGGGCAGGGCTCCAGCCTCCCCTCTTTGGATTGCCTGCAGGAAGGAAGTGGGATAACATACAGCATACGGCTTGGCAAGGCATCTCAAAGCAGCATAAGAAGCTCCAGTCAACAAACCTCACATATTTTCTTGGGGGAGAGAGAAAGATACTGAGCAGGGCAAAAGCTACAGTCACACCTCTGTGTACTCTGGGAGCTGAGATCCTGTGTGCTTTGTGCTTGTTTACATACCTTTATCAGCAAAGATTGACACGAGAAAATTGAGAGAAGGTATTTACTATTGTCTATGAGGTGAGTGACTTGTATGAATAAAATAACTTGGCCTGAATCTTATAGATTGGTTGGTATAATCCCAGGCAGAATGGAAGGACAGGGCTAACAAGCGCCTGGCCTTTGCAACAGAAACAGAAAATTCCATGTGGGGACTTGTCACCCATATATGCCACACGTCCATTTTAAAGATAAAGTTTTATGGAAATCAGATTCAGTATTACAGCCCCTAAAACGTTGTTGGGGGAAAATTCTGAGAGATGTCTGCGTAGGAGAATGTGAGAAATCCCCAACCGTCCATAATGCTCTACTAGAGTATCATCACAGAATAATATAACATGAAAACAGCCTCCAAACTGAAAGACTTCCCACTTCAAAAATGCTTCACCACCGCTTGTTCCCGTCTGATGACTATCATTATCACCGTGTGTCTCCTGGTCTTCCACACAGTCTTTCAACCTACATCTATTTTGAACTTTCTTCCCACACCAGCCACTGCTTTCAGCTCACTTTAGGAATACACACTTGCTTGTCTAAAAAGCTCCACAGCAGTCCTAAACATACTTTCAATTTTTAGCTATTCTCTTTCAGTCTCTGCTGTATGTTAGCTTTGCATACTGTGCTAGAGCTTATAAAATCTCAACTCCATGATTAAAGAAAAAAGGTTCTGAATGTCAGGGGTAGCTTTCATTCATCACCAGTCACTAAAACTTCAGGCTGGGTAACACATGATTTGCAAATAATTAAAATACAGAATTTGGTTATAGTGAGAATCACCATTCTGAGTCTGTAACTTCAATGAGTAAAGTCTTCTATAAATCTTGGAATGTGATAAACACATGAATAGTAATATTATTACGCCATAAATCAAAGTGAATCGAAGTGACACAGGACTCACAACAAATTGTTTTAAAGCAGCATCTCATGAGCGCATACAAAACACCTAAAGCGACCCTTGCTTTTCTGTCACCTTGACTACAAATATTCTCTATGCTCTGGCCATGTCTTGCTTCAGGTACTGAAGTGACTCTCCACGCTCGTTTGTACTCCCTTTAGCCTAACAAAATCAGTGTAATTGCTCTTCCATCTATTTTCCACTTCTCGTATAATGGCATACAACTCTAGATGCTCTAATGCTCTCTGCAGTACCAAACCCTTGGGGTGTGTGTAGCAAGAGGACAGGCTCAGGCTATGTCATGAATGTCTAAACACACCAGATCTGTTTAACCATCCCCTGTGTACACAGCAATATGGGTGTACAAATTTAGAAGTTACTTTTTAAGAAGCCTTGTGCAATGTTATGAAATGCAAGCAAAGACCATGTTTGTGCACAATGAGTGCTTTCTTGGCCACTTGGGATTTCACAGCTATTGTTGTTCTTCACTTCATGTCCATTTGAAACATCACAGTAAATCCTCATCTCGTCAAAGGAGAGGAGCTGTGTGCGCAGAGTGGGTGACACCAAATGGCGGTACTGGTGTGGCTGGAGTTGTCTGGTGGCCCCTGAAACACGGCACTGCTGATCGTGCCACCCACCTCCCCAGTGCACCCAGCCATTTTTACCTGCACCCTTCTTGGGGGGAAATGATTTTCTGTTCTGTCCATGACTCTCCAATTTCATATCCCTGTGGGTTTTAATTTCTTCTCCTGAAGTCCTTGCTGCTACTACATATCGATTCTGCCTCAAATCAATTTTTTTCAATATAAAAGTATCAGTTCTCTCTAAATCTGCTTTCAGTACTTCCTCTATTTGTTCTGGGTTTGGGGAGTTTTTTTTCTCATTTTTCATTTTATTTCATTTAACCGGTCTCTCGTTAAAGGCCTAATCTGAAGCTTTTAGTTTCTGTCTCAGTATCTTCTTCTTCTTGAAGTGGCCCTTGCTTTTCTGTCACCATGACTACAGTTCTTCTCTGTGCTCTGGCCATTATGTGCTTCAGGTACTGTATTTTGCTGACAGTTACTCTTCAGGCTCTGCTGTACTCCCTTTAGCCTAACCAAAAGGTTGTCAGGCTACATTCTCCTCCTCTGCACTTGAAGGAAACCATCTAGTTTCTTAATCTGGTCATTGGCTCCCTGCCTCCTCGCTCTTCAGAGGTTTTCCCTCCTTTTCCCCCGTTCCCTCTCTTGCTTCCTGTCTGCCTCCTGATGCTCTCCTTCCACAGTACCTCTTGTCTCCTCCCAGCCTCTGTCCTGCAGCCTGCCTTTCTTTTGGTAGCTGCATGAGTTGAAGTAACGTCAGTTTTACAGGGAGGAGAACTCATGCACAGATTCCCTGACTCCTGAAGGTCATCATGGCAGATTAGGAAAGAAACCCCAGTGTTTCTGAGTGCATCCACTCACTCAGCCCCAGGACCCCCCCTCTTCATATCTGTCTTTCAGACCTTCTGCCCTGGTGATTCTTGGTCTCTGCAAGATCCATTTTTTTTCCTTAAGAGAATTGCCTCCTGGTTTTTGTTGACCATGTTTGACTCTGAATTCTTTGGGAATGAGATCAGTGTTTCTGTATTTGCAAAGCACCCAGGTCACCTTTATAGTGCCATATAAATGCTGCTTACCCCATCGTAATTATAGTAGCCAGTGGCTTAGACGTGCTGTACTGTACTCAGGGAGGAAGCAGACAGATATCTGTGTGTCACAGAGGAAAGCGACAGACTGTGTTTGCTCGTTAATTAAAACTTGAGCTTGAGCAATATAAAACTGCCTTGAATAGCCTAAATGTGCCTCAATTACCATTTCAGATAAGATCTCCTGCCAGAGCTGAGAAGATGCCCTGGTAACAGCGACGGTCAGGGCAAAGCGCTGGCTCCAAAGCGCGGGGACAGAAAGCATGACTCTGTCTGTCCCCTCACCTACTGGAGCTGAGGGGACAAATATTCCCAGAAAACTCTTTGTGTCTTACAGGATGAAAAATCTCCATCGTTCTTCTGGATTTATTGTTGTGACTGGTTTAAAGGCTCTTGGCCCTCCTTGCACTAAAGTAGCACAGCATTGGCTGGGATACTGGTCCCTTCTGTGCTGAACCAGGCGCGTTCCCCTGGGGCCACTGTGCGTTCATCCCATGTAGCGCCCGACTCTTTGACTGTCTTTTCTTTGTAATCATGGATCTGGGTAAAGCATGGATCAGCCTTGGCCCACAACGTTATAAGCAGCCTCACCAAAACCAGAGTCGGTGAGTGAATATCAAGTACATTTATTAAGGTTGTACTTTTATTTAATAATTTACCATGAAGGTGAAAATTGCCAGAATGATCCATACTGACATCAGGTCTCTGGTCATCGCCTGTCCATTCAGAGCTGGAGCAGCTTGCCCAGAGAGGCTGTGAAGCCTCCATCTGTGGAGATATGCAAAATCTGACTGGACATGGTCCTGGGCAACCTGCTTTAGCTGACCCTGCTTGAGCAGGGGCTTGCACCAGATCACCTCAAGAGGGCCCTTCCAGCCTCAGGTGTTCTGTGATTCTGTGAGCTGGGCCCTACCAGGCTTGTGTCACCTACATCCCTGTGTTCCTCCCAGGTTCGTATCACCTACATCCATATGTTTCTGCCAGGCAGCAACGAGAGCTCCGACATGGGGTGCAAAGCCCTTTGTCTGAAATAAAAGCAGGGTGGGGGGAGGAGGACCCCTGTGCATCCTGTAAGGAAAGTTCATCTGGAGAATTGTTCCTTTCCTAACCTTATTCTCCTATTCACATTTTTGATGACTAACACTTGGGAACCCAGAGTACAACAGCCTGAATTTATTCACAGTCCAAGCATTATGAAAGCACCCTGTGAGGCCGTTTCCTCTCACGCTGCCACACCATTGAAGGCAGCCCTGACCTTCGGGGACCACCCTCTTCAGGAATGGAGGTTTATTCAGCCTGCATCCTGCCTGGGACCCACACGCCCCTCCTGAGCTCACCACTGGCTGGCTTGGAGGCCTGACCCTTGGCTTTGCAGCGGCTGGTTTGTCAGGCTGTGACCCGCTCTTCCCCGTGCTGGGTCGGAACTGACCTCCCTCTGCCCGTACACAGCTAAGGCAAGACTGATCCCACAAACCTGCACGCAGAGGTGTCAGCAACTTGGTTGGCATCAGGAGGAAAACACACCCTTGGGGTATAGCCTTGCATATCATTTAACCTCGTCTGAATACATGTAGGAAGCGGGAGATCTGGCTCCCGCTAATCCTTATTCAAGATAAGCCCTTTGAAGTCCATGTATGCTGCAGGCAGGGCCAGCTTGGCATTTTTGCCAAGTCGGTGAAATGTTTTGACAGCAACTGTTTTCCTTTTCACCAAAACAACAACTGGCTCTTGATCTGCGTATTTTATTCCTGAAAAAAAAAATCTTCATCACATTTCCGTCTTGCTCTGCATTACTATGAGAGAACACCATTGCCACCACCGTTTCTCTCACGCATGAGTACGCAGGCTCATTGCATACAAATCTCCCTTTTCTCAGCACCCAGCCCTGTTGGGCTGAGAGTAGCATCTGCCCTGGGTTTGGTGCTGGTCCCAGCAAGAAGCTGGAGAAACAGAGAGCAGGTTGCAGAGCAGAGAACAGACTGTGCTTGTCATTCTTCGTGCTGGGGAGAGTCAAACCAGTCCTTCCTCACAAGGTATCACAGGAATGTCAGGCTGGGCAGGACCTAGTTCAGGCTGTCCTTCTTCACCATGGCAGATTTTTGTCTTGTCTTAAAAACTCCAGTGCAAAGACACCACACATTTCTCCTTGGGAGCTTGGTCCAGTGTTTCAGGCCATGTTGAAGGCTCTGACTTGAAGCTACCCTGTGTCCAGATTTGCTAGGTGTTTTCTTTTTCTGCCCAGACAATTGCCTGCACAGATTTTTGAGGATTGTCTGTACCATAGCCTGGATAGGAAGGCTACACACATGGAAAACCTGGACCTATCCCCAGGACCTGTGCTGACCTAATGTACAATCTGTGTGCAGGAAACTGGACCAGGAAGCGCTGATCTTATTCTGTGGCTGGGATGCAGTTGATTGGTGAATACAAGGTAAATTCACAGTGTCCCAAAAGCATGGGATTTACTACATTAGTGTTAGACGCTGACATTGCTACAGTATCCTGGGTCCTGCTTCGAGTTGTACTCATCCTTTGTGGCCTGGCCCAGCCCTCCTGGGCCTCTAGCTTTTCATTATTATTTTTCCCACTTACTACTTTTCCCGAGCTGGGGCTGTTCAGCCTGGAGAAGAGAAAGCTACAGGAAGACCTTACAGCAGCCTTCCAGTACCTGAAGGGGCCTACAGCAAAGATGGAGAAAAGATTTTCAGCAGGGCCTGTCGTGATAGGACAAGGAGCAATGGCTTTAAACTAAGGGAGGGTAGATTTAGACTGGACAGAAGGAAGAAATTTTTTACCACGAGGATGGTGAAACACTAGCACGGATTGCCCAGAGAGGTAGTGGAGGCCCCGCCCTAGGAAACATCCAAGGCCAGGTTGGACGGGGCTCTGAGCAATCTGGTCTAGTTGAAGATGTCCCTGCTCACTGCAAGATGACCTCTGAAGGTCCCTTCCAACCCAAACCATTCTATGATTCTATGATATGAAGCTCACTAAGTGAACATATGTTTTGGGGGGACAGCCTGGACAGAAGCACAGCGTGACACTCACACTGATCTTCAGCTTCCGGAGGTGCTGCTGCTGCCCTATGCCCTGCTGCAGCCCCAGGGCTGCACTGCAGGTGTGGGGTGGCAGAGCACTGGGGTGAAGAGTGGGGGGAAATCAAAAGGTACCAAGTGAGATACACAGAAGAAACATGTAATTTTGCGGAGCAGCGCTTCCCTCCTTGTCTTCCACCACTCCTCACTGTCCTGCTTTTATGTCAAGGCACAGCTGTTTGCATGACCACAGGGTGACCTAGAACCTAACCTAGAAAAAGGGGAATTCCAAGCTAAATAATATTTTGGGTGTTGCTTGGGTTGTTTTTTCTTCAGCCAACAAGCAGTTGGACTGAAGCTGCTGTTTGTCTCTGAGCAGAAGGGAGCAGCAGGGCCAAAGGTGCCTTAGACTGGTGCTGTGCTGAAGACCACAGCCAAGGTGGCACAGCAGCAGCAGGGATCCCTGGCCAGCTTCACGATTCCCCCTCCACCATGTCGCCTTCCCCTTGTCATCCTCTCCACTGCCGCCTGCATATGCCACACAGTGCCACGGGTGGCTGTTGGGTGAACCAGCCCGGGGAAACGATTCACCGGAAAGATAATCCACCAGAATAAAACCAAAAGCGACCACTTTCAGTGCCATCCCTTCCTCAGTAGGGTCCACTGCATGGGGGCAGAGGAGCAAGCAGGGGATGGCTTGGTTCAGCCGCGCTGCTGCCAAAGGCAGCCTCCCACGACCCTCAGCCTTTGTCACGTGAAACCACAGCCTGAACATGGGCAGCTTCCTCACAGCTAAAGTAACTGCATTCTCGTATTTTGTTTCTCAGCACAATCTTCCATTCTGAAGGGAAGGGTGGTAATTTTTCTTGAAAATTCACATTGTTTTGTTAGCAAATAAACTCATGTTTGACACAACATCCGCCATGACTGCCAGATCTGCAGGGTTTTCTTTCTTTTCTCTGGCTCTTTTCCTCCTCGGGTCTTTTTTTCCCATTCCAGTATTCTCTTAATTTAGACTGGACCCTCCTGTAACAGCAAGTCAGTGACTTGCTTTGGACAAAACAATTTGTACACTAGATTTATTGTCTTCCTGCTTGGATGTCCATGTCTTCCGCATCCAAGCCCATCCAAGTTCCTTTCTCTCTTTTTTTCCTCTTTACTTTGAGCTTAGTGTTTTGAAGGAAGTTGATCAAACTGAGCATTCTTGTGAATTTGAGCTTGGTTGCCAAGAATGTAAGTGATTCATCCCCCTGTAAGGAAAAGTGCTGGCAATGAAACATTCCCCATTCCCCTTTTTTACATGCAAAATACTGTTACTGCTCAAAACAAGCAAATCTTTTTACTCAGAACAAAGTGTTACGCTATTAAGTGCACGACAACTAGAATTCTTAAAATACATTTAAGCTCTATTCTTAGAATAAGGAAATATTACCAGCAGAGGCCTTGAAAGCGATGAGATGTAAATTACAAGCACTAGCAAAGCACAATGAAATGGTACCTTGCCTCATATCCTTCATATTGTTACCTTTCGCTCAGCAGGACCAAATTCCAGCACTTTTTCCTTTGCGCAGATATTTTAAGAACCCTTCAGGGAAATGCAAAATAATTTCAGGGGGGGAAACGTGTCATTTACGTGAACGAGGACAGCTCCAGAGCTGAGCAGTCTATTCAGTGAGGGGAGTTGAATGTCCCAGTTTGTCCCCTGCGGCAGTGCTGGTGCGGCAGGACTTCGCAGAGTCCCTGGGGACCTGCCACGGCTGTGTTCCCTGCGCACGGAAACCCCGCCTGTGCCGTGCCTGTCTCGCCCCTCTTCTGCTACGGCACTCCAGCGACTGAAGGCTTTCACACATCCGTCAAGCAGAGAGCCTGGCATCCTGCACGCTCCTCCCCAAGAAGTCAGAGGGCTTGTTTATACTTTGACAGCAAAAAATAGTAGTTTGGGATTAAACATGCATTGTAATAGTCAGGAAAGCAGGATTCATCTTTTCTGGGAGTCTTCTTTTAAAAGCTTTGATATTAGTAAAAGACTGCATTGCTGTTCGTCATGGCTTTGGCTTCGCTCCTGGCTGGGCCAGGAAACGGTGTCCACAAAAGCATAATTTCCCACATTTCAGCAGTGTCCCTGCAGCTTTGCTCATGCAAAGTGACGCGCAGGTAGGACCCAGAACACTTTCACCTGACATTTTTCAAACCAACCAAGGACCAGCTGCTTTCAAGTACCTTGTACCATCTACTATCTCTGCCAGCTAGTCTCCGATAAAGCCACTCACAATCCTGATCCTGATGGCTGGGATCACAGGATTGCTGTCCCAGCATGAAGCCAGGACTCACTCAAGCAGCCTGAAGAAACTGTAAAATCTCCCACAGTTCAGCTGTCAGCATCCAGTGTCTGCAGAGCTAAAGGAGCCGTACAACTCAAATCCCACAGAGCGCAGGAGGAGGATAAACTTCAGACCCCCGAGAAGCAGGCACACAGCCCATTCTTGGTAGCTTCCACCATGGACGCCACCAAAAATTACCAACTTCAGAAACAGTGCTCAAAGGATGTGGGATGAAAAACTGTTCATCCAAATCCAAATATCGCTGAGCACAAGATGGAGCAAGAACTTCTCCGTGACTGACCAAAGACTTCCTCTGCCAACCAAACACAAAATAATGAAATATGTGTAACATCTTCATAAGCCAAATCATTTGTACCTGCTGGCTGTAGTTTAAACAAGAACTACAAGCTACGTTCATACAAATACAGAAATCTTCCCACTTTGTTTGCAGTCTAGGATGGAGGAACACTCAGGAATCCCTCATTCTAACAAGTCTTCATGGTTTCTAATCAGAAACCAACTAATAACTTTTACACTCTGTCATTTCTTCTTTGGTCTTGCCTAAAATCCTTTCTGAATCTCCTTCACGTTACTGGATGCAGCATGTGTGACCAGTAGCTCCATGTTGTTTTGGCTGAAGCCAGACCCAAGTCTGAAGCAGCTGATCAGCAGCCAGACTACTGTAATTCAATGGCATTTTAAGATCTGGCCCATACATGAGAATTTGTACGTGAGAATTTAGCAATAACTGTGCCTTGTGTTCTTCATATTTCACTTTTACATTTTCAAACCCTCATGTTTAGCTAATCATTCATCTCTAACAGGCAGGGTACCTCTAGTAACAGAATTTTTGCAATTTCTGTATTGGAGAGTTTCACCTCCTTTCATATAAGGTGTCTCTTTTTCTAGTATTTACTTCATTGAAAAACCTGAGATTTCTTTTTTAAAGGTAGCGTTAAGTGATAATGCACTTCTAAAAATTCAAACTCCTGCATTAAATTGGTGTATCAGCTGGTAGTTATTATGCCTTTGCATTCCTCAAGCCCAAATAAAACACCAGAGCATACTTTATCTTGCTTCATATTGACCAAATCTAACCCAAGAGATGCAGAAGAGCCATTTCTCCTGCTCTTCTATGCCTTAAAGTTTTATAGAAAAGAATCTTCATTATTCTTAACTTTCTAACAGGGGTAACAAGGCATAAAGCTGACTGTGAAGTAGTGTCAACCTAAGGTCTTTTTTTTTTTTCCAGTCTACTTCTTTTCAAATAGTTTCTTTCTTTCCTTCCCCCTTCTTCATTTACAAGAATTTCCCCACCGGCAATTCTGTGAGGCTCTTATTTATTTTTCAGAGTGCTGCACTTTCTTATACACCTTGTGAACACGAAAAAAAGAGCACTGCTCACAGCAATCCAGAATGTCACAGTCTGTCATGCTGTCACATAAAATGTCACATTGTACAGCCTGCCGTTTGAAAGCACCAGGTTACGGACAGCTGTCATTTTCTGACTCCAGCTGAACCACGGCAGGAGGATGCCCTGTGTCACCATCCCCTGTGGCCCATGGATGTGCCAGCACAGCTACTGGTGTGAACGCTGCCATGCCCATTCCAGGAAGAGCGACGACATTATTGCAAACAGCTGCAGTACGAAGTCCTTGCTAACCTGTTCCATGGCAGTAAGTCTGCAGCGAGCTCGTCACAGTCAGCCCTGCCAAGAGACCTGCTGAGACGGCAAGGGCAGCTTTGCGGTAAGGAGCAGCAACAGATGTACAAGCAGTGCCCTCTTCCCACCGGCACCCTGGCCCCAGTGGGCACCTCTGTCCCTGCCCTGCGGATCGCTTGTCTGTAACCCCAGCGCGCCTCCGTCGCTCTGCAGAAACGCCTCACAGATTTGCAACAAAATGTCCTTCAGATTTCCCCAGCACCTTTTGCCATGTGCAAAATGGAATATAATACAGCCAATAACAACAGCTACCAGTACTCACAGAGATTATTCTTTCTTGATCAAAGGAATAGGCATCCACAAATTTTCTATCAACTTTTCTTTCACAGCTGTTGTGATCAGGGGAGCTGAAAGGATTCTGCCTTACATTATGCCCACAGGACGTTCTGTTGCACTGGCACTATTCCCGCCACTATCGTTAAGATTATGTCAGTGTTTCCACTAGGCACGGTGGCTCTGTGGAGCTTATGGTAACCAAGCTGTCAGAATTCATTCTGGGCTCAAAGTTCACATACTGTAAATTCCCAGTGATGGACATTTCCTTTCTTTAAAAATCATTGAGTTGATTGATATTGCAATACCTACGACATAGCATTCAAAAAAGGGTTTGGTTTTATATTGCACTGTTCAAACTGTTGCAGGTAATTTATCGGAGCGGGAACATTTTCGTCAGAGTGGCCACGCAGACACACAGACACACAAAAAAGTTACAGAATTATGTTTTCTGACCTGAATGTTGAGCTGCAAAAGATATTTCTGCGGTGTAGCTGGGCTGTCTCGGGCTGCTGAGGCTTTGCTTTGAGCTTGACAAGGCTTGCCACATGGAACTATTTATTTTGGAGGAAAGTTTTGCTCGACTCTTTATGATGCTGCTTTTGGAGGCAGGACACGTGTAATGGCTTACACAACATCAGCCTTTGTTATGAAGGATACAGCAGTGCTCTCAGAAACCTTCTGCACGGCCCTGTGAGCCCCAGAAGAAAGCCGAATAAAACATGACTTGCTGTGGCTGACAAGAGAGGATTTATTTATCAGCAGCTCCGTTGTCATTAAAGAATCAACGTGAAACGCTACAGACACAGGCAGATTCTTTGTATTAAGACCCATCATCCTGGGGCAGAAAACAGAGAAGGAAATACCTGTTGTGGGTGTGCGGGATCCATCTTTATCCACCTACTATTTTCAGTAACAACTGTGCATGCCACAGACTGGAAACTTCTAGAGATGTACGGCAAGCTGAAGAGTAGCATGGCCAGGGAGCTGCGTATAAAATGTACATCAACTCATTTAGGTATACTCAGCCAGATCTCGTGGAATTTTCTGCTTCAGGAGAAACAGCTTGGGTCTTTTAAGATTATTCTTCCATGGGAAGGGAGAAGAACAGATATCTGGAATAACCATCAACCTAATCTGTTAACGCTTACTCGTGGAAATGTTCCCACCGAAGCGTGAGCAGCATCCGAAGGAGATACTCATCCCCTTCTCAGGCTTTCGTGTCGTGTTCGAGGCTGGGATCCCGTTAGTCCAGGAAGCAGCCAGGGAAGGGGTTTGTCTGCACAGGAAGCGTGGAAGACAATATTAAGAACATCTCTCCCAGATGACGACGTTGTGAGGGGACATGCTGGCTTTGCCACACAGGGTGCCTGGAGGGTAGTGCTGCTGCCCTCGGAGCAGCCAGCGCAGGGGCTGACGTCAGGCTGCCTCCATTTCCAGGGTAAACTGGTTAGCTCAACGGTGGCACCAACACCCACAACTGGGAGAAGCACCAGTGATGAAAGCAACCTTCACACCGGGTTTCCCACCACTGCTTCCAGTAGCAGACCTGCCCCAGCAAAGGAAAACTGGGAAACAGAGCTACAAGGGAGCGCAGGCAGGAGCCCGTGCTGCCAGCCTAACTATTTGCAGTGAATTACAGGCTGACAAACTTCTGATGTCGGCTGTCCTCTCTATAAAACACATCTTGTGCACAATTTTTAAAATTTCCACTTCTTGCAGTGACAACCCAGTTATTCCTTCCTTACAGTGTACGAACGTTTCCGTACTGAGGTAATTCAATACAAACAGTAGGGGGGAAATCAAGAATCTGTGGCAGAGTATTACCCAAGTTATAAAAGCAGTTTATTACTCTATTGTGTGTCTAAAATTTCTGGAACATTGTAGCAGATGTATTTTATAGAGAAATTACAACACGTCTTAATGAAACCCAGGTTTAGACTCTGGCAACATTTCTTCCTTAATTTTATATTTTGTAACCGAGTCTACTACCCCACCAGGAAAAATCAGTACAATATTTAGTACATCTCACCATCTCACCTTCACGTGCATTTGTACAGAGAAGAAAATAACTCTATGTGACCAGGACTTACTTTTTCTTTATTTGAAACTGAATTCTGTCTTCCTCTGCCGACAGTTACAAGTTCCAGTTTGTTCTGGTCTCTCCCAGGTGAAATTCAAGCAGTCATCACAATTTCTGCTGGACCTCTCTTGCACAACACATACTCTCTTATTGATGTAGATTGCAAACAGGTTTGTGCTGGGCCGGCCTGAAGCGCTGCGGAGCTGCTCCCTCCTCACACCGCTCAGGGGACACGGGCAGGGTCACATCCTGCGTCCCCTACACGTGCTTGCTGCGGGCAGCAGCACCCTGGCAAAAAAGGAAGAGCCCCATGGTCCCCAGCTCCCGTGTCCAGGCCTGTGGCAGAGCACAGGAGCACTGCAGACACCCTTCTGCATCCCTCACACACCCAGGTGCATCAGGTAGGATTTGGCTGCCCGATATTAGTCTGTCTCAGCTGACTAGGGATAAATCCCAGCTTATAAAAAAGATTATAGTTCAGTCAAATATACTTGCTTTGTGAGAACATTTCTGACACAGGAGTAAGCATCTCAACCAAACTGCGTTTCTTTCTCAAAAGTGTGTGGATGCTGCAGGTTTTCAGACGAACCACTGTAGGTATGTAAAATGAACAAAAAAATAATAGAAATATGAGTGATAACACTCATCTGTCTACTACAGTGTTCTTGGAAACATTTTTTCTCTAAGTGAAAAAAAAGCATCCCGAGGATGCTCTTTCAGGAAACACCTGATGGGGAACAGTTCCATCCGAAGGGCAGAACGACAGCATCTGGCAGCATCGCAAACAACTTTAAGCCAGGTCTTGCACGGGCGGGTGCGAGGCAGCCTGCTCTCAAGGCACACCAGTGGCTCTGCCGGGCCCACTGCGCCTGCGTCCCTGGCGCAGTTCAATAACTGCTAAACAGTTAACAGTTAAATAATTTTGCAATATTGTATAACAGTAAATCATCTTCAGAGCACTTTTACTAACTTGTGGTCCTTCTGATGACTTGACAGAGAAAGAAGAAGAAAACATATACGTAATCTACACACAACTATAGATTCCTCCCAGGCAGCCAAGTCTTGGTGCTCCTGAATTAGGATGCTGCCTCGGGGTCTCCGCGTGCTTTACACGCACAGCGACAGAGTCATTTTGCACATCACAGATGAACAGCCCACTCCTGCTGGCCTTTGCCACAGACTCACTGGCCTGCCAGCTCACGTGCCATCTGAACAGGACTACAGAAGCCCAGCAGTTACGGAGCATTTTGGGAGCCCAAATCATCTCAATTCAAAATAGGACAGCGAGTAAGAACTGAAGCTTAAATAAAAACAGTGTAATTTTCTAGCAGCACTACAGGCTTCTCGAAATCCATGCTAACTTTGGTACGAAACACAGGAAATTAAAACAGTGTAATGAAATCTACTGCAGGCAGAGCATTCTGAACATAAAATGTACCTGTGATGTTATCATGAGAGAAAATGTAGGAAATACCAGCAATCACTTTTGCAAAGAAAATGCGGTGGTGCTCTTCCAATGCCAGTTAATGGTGGTTGCAAGTAGAAGCTCCATCAAATATGAGACTTGGCTGACTCAGTCGATTGTAAAGATGTCTGAAAGATGATTGTGCCGTTGCCAGGACAGGGTAGTTGAACCTTCCACAATCAAGAGAAATACCAAGTCCTCTATCAAACAAGCTTTATGGAATACTCTTACAACCACAAAAAACTAAGGAGCGGTACGCAGTCCTGGTTAGGAAGAACTCACAAATGCCAGTAAGCCAGAAGTCCTGGGAGCCTTGGGAACCCGAAACCGGCACGCTGCAGAGTGTGAGGCCAATTCAGCTTCTTTGAACTGAGATTCAACATACTCACGGGTCTGAAATGTGCAGAGCTCCTTGTTCTGGTCATCTGTTACAACTTTTCGAGTTTCTTGGAGGTTTACCTCAACGGTTGATATCCCAGGCCCAGCTGTGCCATGCCTTTCCGTATCTTCCCAAGCACATGTTTTATTTACTATCATATTTGTTCTGCCTAGAAAATTTTAAGTCCCTCAATATCAACTGCTCCTTTTGTTTTTCCACTTTCAATCACAATTTACTTATGGCAAGGGTTTCATAGGCCAACAAGCTCCTTGACCTACAACGCTCTTTTCTAAACAGCTGTGGCAGCTTTGCCCAGTCCCATACCCTAATGGCACCAACACGCCATCTCATTCATACCTCTTCTAGATGCTCCAATAAACAACTGAAAGTCCCCTCTTTAAATAACCACTTCAATAGGAATGTGTGCTAACAGTTCTTAAAGAGGCAATCCACACTTCTGAGACCACTTGTCTCAGTTCTTTACAGGCGTTCGTATCTGAAAATGTTTGATTCAGATTTTGGGTATCTCCTTTACAATGATAAAGGCTAGGGACTTCTTGTTTATACAGTCTTACTCCACTGCCTCAGTGAGGAACTTTTGTTTTCTCCATAGCATACACTATACAGACATGCTTGCACATATATACACTGCTTGCACAGAACACGGCATCCCTGAGAAGCAGAGGGGACCCCTCACACCCCAAAACCCAAGGAAATGTGAAGGGAGGGTGAAGCAATCGACCACCTCACTGCCACCGAAGGGACAGACCCTATTCCATCCCTATTCTCTTCACCCCAGCTACTCCTGGGCACGCACTTCCGCCACTCATCTTCCACCAGCTCTAGTGATCACGGAATCAGTTTCGAAAGTGTCAAATGCAATAAACTGACAGAAAAACAGCCCCCAGCTGGATAGTTTTATCTTAAAATAGGGAATTTGACTTACTCTTGGAAGCATCCAGTGAGGGCCACACCTAGCAGAAGTGACGGGAAACCCCTCATGTGACTGAGAGTAAGGACAGGCAGTGGGACGCCGAATGCCCCTCCTTGGGCAAGAGCAAGCTGTCAGACTAACTCGGGTGCTCGTGGGACCCCAGCCCAGACCGGTGGGAACCCGCGCACTGTGTCACGCTGTGTTTAATCCCACAGCGCCGCCTCCACTCAAACCCGCAGCCCGCAGCCCAGGCTACAGATCATACAACTGCATTTCCATTTCCAAATAATTTTCAACTTTCTCTTCCAAATCTGTAATGTAAGAATCTAAGATTTTAGACTGAAAATAAATTGTGACTGTTAATACAGTTCATGAATAATAAATTAAGTCATGCTTGAATTTACTTAAAACTCAAGCACACTAGGTCATTTTTCATATAAATACTCAAAAAGTTCTAGCAGAAGGAACTACTTAGATTCGTAACCGAACCGTGCTTTATTTGTTACAGCTGTTCCTTTGCGATACCTGATTCTAGACATAAATTCCTTTGTTTTGGAAATGGTGGTTCACATAGCGAGCCCAAAGCGTGTATTATCAGGGCAGATATCATTAATTTTAGCAGTGTAATAAACTGTATTGTTGCCTGGGAAATCAAATCCTGCAAATGGTGGCCAGACTGAGTCATTCCCTTTAGTAATAAAATGATGATATGCTGTAACTTAATGTAGATTAAAAACTGTACAATAGTACCCAGGCTACCACAAAAGGAAGTTAATAAAAGCCGAGGGTGCACTCTAATAGCTTGTTGGCTCTCTTGTCTTCTATTAGGTGTGCCATAAATCAACATTTTAAAACAAATGCTCTCGGTTATACTAGAGGTGAACTGCAAGAGCTTTTTTTCTTATAGTATGGATTTATAACCCTTTTTCTTCTTTATGATGTACACAGAAACCTCAGAGGTGAATATATTTTTAGTATTTTTTTCCCCCCTACATAGTTTTTTAATAAATAATACATTGGAAACAGGTATCTACAGTGTTTGGAAACATGAAATCAAACCGCAACATCACCCTTAGAGCACGGGTGCTCCAACAGTTCTAACACCTTAACAAGCACATGCTTTTTTCACGGTGCAGAGTTTATTGTATTTATTTCTCTCTGATACTAGACTTACATTTGGGAAAGCAGCCCAACACAGATGGAAATTCTCCCTCAGCCTCCTTACTCAGAGAAGCATGTCGCAGAATGGGGATCCCCAAGACGCAGCTTCAGTGGCACACAGCTCTGTGCTGTGCTCTGCTGCGGGGATCAACAGAAAATTATATGAGCAGTATAGGAACACTATAATAATATAGCATCAACTACAGCTTAATGGGATGGTTAAGGGATGGGAGCACCTGTCCTGTGAGGACAGGCTGAGGGAGCCAGGACTGCTCAGCCTTAGAATCATAGAACCATAGGCTGGAAAAGATCTCTAAGATCATTGAGTTGAACCATCCACCCACCACCACCATGCCTACTAAACCCTGAAGTGCCACATCTACATGCTTTTTGAACACCTACAGGGATGGTGACTCCACCACCTCCCTGGGCAGCCTGTTCCAATGCCTGACCAAAGCCTTGAGAGAGACGGCTCAGTGGGTCGGAGGCGGAGAGGGGCTCAGGGAGATGGTTTCGCTGTGTAGCTCACGGCAGGGAGCACAGAAGACAGATCCAGACTTCTCAGTGGTGCACAGTGACAGGAGCAGAGGTCATGGGCACATATGGAGATACCAGAAATTTAATTTAAATAGAAAAATAAATCAACTTTTTTTTTAAACTCTGAGGGTGACTGAACGCCGGAGCAGTCTGCCCAGAGAGGTCTCCATCCTTGGACACGCTCAAAAAGCGCCCAGAGCTGTCCCTGTGCCGCCAGCCCTCTCTTGAAATGAGAAACAAACTCACAGCATCTAACAAAATAACGTAAGTGTAAATTCTGTGGAAACAAATTAACAACCGCTCCCCCCCCCATTCTAATAACAAACAGCTCTCAATATTTTAAAAAAAAAAGCCAGCAGACGACAAACACGGCTCTCTCTCCTCGTTACTCCGCGAGGCACAGCCGCGGACCCACATCCAATCTAATACAAGATTCTGTTCTTCGGAAAACAAGTCCATAAATGGACAGCACACGCGTTTGATCTTTCCCAAGCGCAACATCCAGGGAAGCTAAATTCTAAATACCATTTACCCCCTTCTAATTTACTTCATTCTACCGCCAGCTACAGCGGCTGACTACGCCCTTCGCCTACGCCAGGCACCTGCTTCGAGCTCTCTTCCCACAGGAAGAGGTGGCTTTTCCCAGGAGGCATCGGTACCGGCAGCTTACTGCAAGCCTTACGGAGTACAAGAAAGCACGGGCAACGACCCGGGGCCAACCGAGCTCGCCGCCCAGCGCCCACCACCGCCGCAGCCGCCGCCGCCGCCACCGCCCGACCGCCCTCAGTCCCCTCCCGCGCATGCGCCGCGCT
>Ga0065711_1004190_pt1 | contig 24673 bp, 8 predicted proteins | sample Hoacrofraction12_FD_59098 | JGI IMG/M metagenome (GOLD analysis project Ga0065711, IMG submission 59098) | Hoatzin crop microbial communities from Cojedes, Venezuela - Epithelial fraction 12 v2 (version 2) | ecosystem: Host-associated > Birds > Digestive system > Esophagus > Crop | place...
TTGCATGTCTGCATGTTGGTTTTTTTTTTTTTTTTTAGAAAATCATCTCTATGGTTTATAAATTTATTTCAAGAAACAGTAACAGCTTTCACTCATCTTTTATAGAAAAATAAGATGAAACACTGTTTCCTATCTTTAAACTGACAAAAATTTGTCCAGCATAAACATGAGCGTAACTTGAACTCTAAAATTTTAAGAGCAGGAAGACGATCATTTTCAAAGCATTAGCCACATCTGAAAGCAAGTAATTAATTTAAATTGGGCAGTGAACCGCTTCTTGTATCTGTACTTTCTGGTTTGTGACAAATTGCTGAAGTCAGTCTATTAATGAGCTTAGCCTGTTGTGGGATATTTCTAATCCTAGAACTGGTGAGGTCTGGAGCTGTTGAATTAGGAGCTGCCATCTTCCACTCAGAGGTTGTAAAAGCCTTATCGAGGTACCTGTAATCTGAAGGGCTGCAAGATTTTTAGCGCAACACTTCAGCCTTTGACAGCGTGGCACAATGGACACCCGTGAAGTGAGCGAAATGCAGTAATAATGAGACTTTGGTATCTGGTAACAGTCAGAGGATTGAACTGGTTGCTGTTATTGGAGAAAGTTGTGGTATTTTGAGGCAATTTTATTTTATGAACCCGTTCTTTTCTGTAGCTCCTGGTACTGTAAGCATGTGACCAGTCCACATGCAAAACGGAAGGGGGGGAAAAAAGCTTTCCATCTATAAGAACGTGTAAAATAGTGAAAACTAATAATATATTGTTTTATTTACCTTAACATTTAAAAATCTTTTTTCAGATGAACACAGAATCTGTTCAGGTTATAGAATTATTACCTTTGTCTTCTCCAGAGAGGAAACAAAGCCAGAAAATGTGTTTGCCACTAGTTTGCTAGTGGCTGAGAAGGAAGAGCTCTGTTCCTCTATAAGCTTCTGAATTTCCTTTTGCCCCTTTCGCATGACCCAAATGAAATTTGAGCGCTACATGTCCTGAAACTTTAGGAAAAGGAACTACTGATTTTAGTAATTATAAAACCTTTTTGACCTGTATGTTACATGCTGTCTGGAAAAAGGCAAACTGTATGGATATGTCTTCTTTGCCTATCTGCCTACTTTAATAAATAATCTATGGATCTATCTACAGCCTCTTCCTAAAAGTTAAGCTTTGAATAATTAGATTCATCTGTTCTAAACCTCTGGTACACTTGGAGGCTGTTTATTTGCATTTTAAAGCCAAAAAAGCCCAGTAATAAACATATCAAACCCCAAACCTCTGTGCTCATGGTTTTACCCAACACCAATGTTGAGATAGTCATCTGTGATCCTGTGATTGAAGGGATGTGTACATTCTTGTAAATAAGACAGCCTGGAGCTTTACAGGTTTTGGAGTTTACATACAAAATTTCGTGTGGGGAAAACGGAAGAAAAGGTTCTTGAATAAAGATATACAACTGCATTCTGTGTACATGGATGTAATCTGTACACATGTGAGCATAAGGCAATTTCATTTCAGTTTTATTAAAAAATATGTTCTAAATAACTGGACTGTAAATAAATTTGTCTGTAGCGCCCATGCCAGTACTTCTTTGGCCTTAATCAGCTGGCTAACGCATCATCAACCCCCTGATGCATGTTTAGAGCTCAGTATTTTTAAAAAAGACTGAAGCCCTAACCCTTGGCTTTGATCTTTTTAGTGTTATGAATAAAAGGTGGGAAATAAAGTGAACATTGCTCTCACATCCATAGGATCTGCCTTAGTGGCTGAGCGGAACCATTTTGCTTTCAAGCACTGACTCTAAAGCTGTTGTACCAGGGGAAAAGTTGCAAAGCAGGGACGATGGAGCTGACATTTGACGAACTGGGCTGTTGTGTCGCAAGTTAGGCCAATAGATGTCAATCTAAATCCTAGGGAGAAAAGCAAACTAATGAGTCAGAGAAACGTACTGGTGTTCTGTGTTTGCCCTCCAGACTTGAAACGTTTGTTGGTTTCAGGGAAAGAATAACTTTAAGAAACTTGACTTGGAATTTAATTTTAACTGCTTTCAAAGATTGTCATGTTTAAGAGAAGATGATGCTTTTCAGTCATAAAAAAATGCATTGCAAGTATTGTCGTGCCTGTAAGCAGCTTATTTCCCTCCTCCCACCGCCAGGAAAGCCCAAAGAGCACATGAAAAGAGCTCAATTACAGGGAGATGTTTTGTACAGTCTCGCCTAATAAATGACTCCTGTCACATTAGCTGGAGATACCTTTTGAGAAGGCACATTCATGTAGTTTCCCTAATGATGCTTTCTGTCTCTTATAGAAAAGAGCGGTAAATAAGGGGAGGGACGGGGGATAGAGGCAGGAGGCAGACATCCCCTCCTGCCTGCCTGCCTCCGGAGCAGGGAGGTGGCAGGGAGGAAGGGGGACAGGGCTGGCAGCCTGGGAGTCTGGATGGGCACGCGGGCTCCCGAGTCGCTGCCTTTTCCTGGCCCTGGTAGCTGCCCGTCGCCTGCGTTGGGCTGTCCACTGGGAGCCCTGCTCCTATGTCCTCACCAGATGCACACGGGCGAGCCTGGGAATCGGCTATGCTCCACAGCCAAGGTTAAACATGTGGGGGAAATACTGCAAAACCAAATGGAGCATAGTGCTGCTGATGTACGTCGTTGTACCCACTGTACGAGCTAAAATTAAGGGTTATATTCAAAACTTGTTGTTTTAGGTAAAGTTTTTGGTTGTTTGTTGGGTTTTTTGTGATACCCTAAAAGCTAGGCAGTTACCTGCTGAATCACCTGTGGCTTTGTCCTTATGGGATGGAATAAATATATTATGGTTCTGAAGGGATTCTTTTGTTTGCTTTTAGAAAGAAAACGCTAACAGTAGATATAGTTTCTAGCCCAGCAGCCTTCTGTCTTGCTAAACCTTAGGGTGCCACAAAGCTGGAATATGTACTAGAGGATTGCCACTATGAGTATATTCCCTTTCTAGGGCAACCAGCCCTGAGGTGCCCAGAGAGGGGGAGGGTGTTGGCAAGACAGACATGCAGTTCACTCCAGCTGTGTCAGCCAGATATTCCAAGTTGGTTGCAGAGATGTAGGCTGGTGCCAAGGGGCTTTTACGAGGACTGGAGAGGATGGCAGACTTCAGAAAGTTCCATTAGGATTCTGCATTCGTTTTGCTTCCATAAAACTAAACAATGATGCAAAATAAATGCCAGCAATTGTGCAGATACCAAAGTGCCAGCTTGTTTTCTGAGTCATCACGGCAGGCCTGGGAATTTTTATTATAGTATTTTAATTTAATGGGAAGGCTGTCTCAACACGAGCATGTCTAAAATAAATGCTATTTTGCTTCTTTTTTGTAGGAGTGGTCAGAAGCAATAAATGTTTTTTAAATTAGAAAATGTTTACTAAGTAGGAGATATAAATTTGTATGATTTACAAAGGCATTGAAAGCCCATGGCATTTCCAGGTGTTTTTGAATGTGCTTTGAATGTGGATTTGTGCTTTTCTGACAGATTATGCTGGATTATTACAATACTTAACAGGTGTTTTCAAAGAACATTTTTAGGAAAAGGTTGTATCTGTGGTAAACCCCTAGCAATATGTGAACTTTTCTTAATCAAAGGGTAGGCACAGGTGGCGGCAGGGAAGAAGCAATGCTGAAAGAGAATTTCTGAGGTGCTCTGATGAGGTTGTTGGTAGGGCTTTGATGATACCGGCATTATCAGAGCAGTGTTAGAAACGCTAGCAACCAGAACTGTCTGGAGTCAAGGAAAAAACCCAAATATTTTAAAGACAGTGTGAAAATATAAGTATTTTGAGTAAATGTATACAATCTGCTACTGTTACTGAAAATAGAAATCCCACTATATACGTAAGGATTTTGTTCTGGTGTTCTCTACTTTTGACTTGATTTTCTTTGGTGTCTGATTCTGCAGATCTAGTTTTGAGTGCACCTCATTCCCAGATGACTGGTAGCACTTATGATCTACTTCGGAACTTGAAAACTTTAGCCTGCTTATATCTGTGAAATAAATGGCATTGCATAAAACACAATCACAGATCTTATAGAATTAGACGACAGGATGACAGTATGTTACTCACAGTTCAGATGACTGCAACAGAGAATGTAATGAGCCATAATGCTATTATTTTTCACGTCAGAATTTTAATACTGTGTTTTCTACACCTTTTAAAATATCATGCATTAAACATGTTTCAGAAACCATGGTGAGTTATGTATTCATAGTGTCATTAGAGGAAAACAGTCTGACAGCCACATGGAATGATGAAAATCCGTCCTACGGTCCCCTCTCTATTCTCTTTCATTGAAGTTGTTAAAAGGAAACATAGCAGCCTGGAAGGACCTAACATTTAAAAGGTACTGTGGTCATACCTCAGAGGTAACAGCTTGATGCCTTGTGCCGCCGGCTGGGTCCCAGACATAACCCCTAGTGTCTGGGCTTCAGCGCAGGAGAAGATAGGTGGCTCTGTCCAACCACTGCCCCTGTCTCAAGGGAAAATGATAGCAGGGAGATGCTTTCTGGAACGTGACTTTGAGTACTTTATGGGAGCCTGGGTAGAAAAGGGCAATAATGTTTGCCTTCTGGGGACGAGATTAAAAGCAGGATTTTTGGAATCCTGGAACCAATTTTTCTGGAGGAAAGGAGAGTATTTTTGAGCCAGTAATGATCTTGACTGCATATCTTTATCACAGATACCTTGAAGCTGTCGTGCTAGAGAGCCGAGTGAAAATAGTGTCAACAAAAAAATAAAATGAGAAATTACTCTTCCATCAGCCCATCCCCTGAAGTCATAGATGGTGTTGATTGTGTCTTATCTAAGCAGCATATACTAGGGAGGTAAATTGCAGTAACAATAGGAGACAACATATCTGATTCGATTGAGAAATACCGTTTTAAAACCTACCGTACTGCATTTATTTGGATTAACTTTTTGAAAACTCTGAGCAGTGAGGTGACCTTTTAGTTGATTAATCCCAAACTGGAGTTTATGTTGTGTGAAAGAGAAGCAGCAGACTCAAAAAGGCGAAATGTTTGCTGGTCAGTCAGTAGGCAGTGATTTTCGAGGAGCTGGTCTTACTGGCACTAGAAGAAGGAAAAATAAATCCAAAGGAATTGCTGAGAGGCCCTGCTTTACCGCTCTTTGCAGAGCCAGGTGCAGCCCGGATGGCGAAAGGAGACAGCCGGGCTGCGTGATGGGGCTTCGCTTGCCCCCACGCAGGCTCTGGGGCTGGGGTACTGCCAGCCCGGAGGAAGGAGCGACTTGACCAGGCTGCCCCTGCTTATTAACGCGGTGCCACGGTGGAACGGTTTGTTCCCTGCGTCTGTTGAGAGGACTTTCCTGTTTTACACAGTGTCAAAATCCTGCATAATTTCTGCCTGATTTTCACGGAGGCATAATCAGACTTCTTACTCGGCTCCATCCCCCAAGACGGTTCTCTGCTGGTGTTCTCTTAAAATAAACCAGTTCTTTAATGAAACCTTCTGTAATGAACTGTACTGTCACTGTAATTTTGTTTACGAAAAAATATGAAAGACATCAAGGGAACTACAGTAAATGTGTAATGTTATTATAAGAGGGCCTTCTGCCAACACTGGAAGCCACAGTTCGACTCTTTGAGAAGATGGAATATGTTTGCGTGCAGTGGAATTGCAGTTCAGTTTATGTTTCTTGGAAACTTAGTACTTACATTTATTTTATGACATCTCAGATCTCCTTAAATGCAAATTGAAATAGATCTGTGCGGCTGAGATAATGGAAGATGCTTTCTCTACAACGTATTATTTTGGTTTGGGTTTCCTTATTGTCTTTTGGCTGTTAGGATTATATTAACCGTTAGGGCTTTTCTTTTATTTACAGGCTGAGCATAAACTTGATTCTAAATAAGAGGATCTAAAAAAGAAACGTTTAGATTAGCACAATTATATTGTGATCTTATAAAGTTCACAAGAGCATTCTGGTGTGTATCAATGATAGCAAAGTTGACTAGTGCTTACACTTGAGGTACCATGGAACTAAGAATAAAGCAAAATGAAAATGAGGAATAAAGATTAAGAGAACGCCTTGACTAAGGAAAAGCCATAGGTAGTTTGTAGCCTTATTCTGCTGTCTTCTCTGGGGTAAAACTTGTGTTTGATTTCCATAAACTTTTTCCTGAGTAACGATTAGGGGATGAGGCTCTTATTTTAGTGATATCTCGAAAAGGTTTCAGTGGGTCATAGGTGAAAAGATGTCTTGCCATCGTTTTAACCAAATGTCTGGGATGAGATCTGTATAAATAATTTACTCAAATTTATATACTGGCTGTATCACACAACTAAAAAAAATACGAAAAAAAGTCATTTTTTTAGACCTGATTTTCTTCTTTTCCTGCAAAAATCGGGAATTGGCATCCTTTGAAAAGCTCCTTATGGAAAAGCTTTCCAATGATGTAATTCATCTAGCTTTGAAGTGTCATTTGGAAATTAAACATGAAACTGCTTTATTTAGAAAACATCAAACCAGTATCTCTCAGGGAAAAAAACCCAGCTCCTGTGTTTGGAGGCATGAATCACAAAATTCAATGAAGTCCATGCATATTGACAAACTAGATTAGTATATGGTCTTTTTTGCTTTGTTTTCTGTTGTGTCTTTGAAGTTGCCAGTGCGTCTCAGGGTCCCTGCGACTGAGCAGTTTTGATTCAGCTGTCACTAAGCATACCTGAGCGGGAAGCAGGAGGCACTTCTGTCTGCCTGCCTTTTTTGTCCAGGATGGTGCGTGCTGGAGACGGATCACGTCTGCTGCAGGCTGTTATCTGAGTCTGTCAAAATCACTGGAAAGCTTTCCAATTGAATTCAGTGAGTTTGCGCTCGTACTTTAAGGAAGGATTAATCCTGCTGCCTCTGCTCCGCTTCTCCTAGCCTTTGAGAACAGGGATTAAAACTGAGGCAGGCTTTGGGGAAGGAGCAGTGTGAAAAGGGGTCTTTGTTTTTCTCAGTGGTTGGGAGTTTATACAAGTAAGGGAGAAAAAAACCAGTGAATTCTGATGTTTTCTTCCCTAGTTCTAGGGCCATACTCTTCAGGGAATGGCCCTGGACCCAGATGATAACCTTAACTCTCCTTGCCTGCCACTGCTGCGCAGTCGTGTGTAACCTGTCCGTAACCCAGAACAGACCGCTTTTCCCAGCATCAAGGTGCACCAGCCCTGAGGATGAGACAATAAAACTGCAAGCTAAAGGGCAAAAGGATGTATACAGTGTTTTCAGACTTTCTTGCTAAAAGCGGCATAGCCCACGGGCAGCTGAAAGGAGCGGGGGCTACAAGGCACACAGGTCATCCCAGAAATGCCTGGGGAGAGGACAGCTGGGGCTGCTGTTGGGAAATGCTTCAGACAGGGAGGCCAGGACCCTAATTTGGCACAGGGTCAGAGCTAGTGTAACCTCAACATAAAGCTTGCGCTGGACCATGTAAGTCTTGGCAGTCACCCCGCTGACATCTCTGAACCGTGGTAGGACAAAATCCTTCTGCTGTGCGTCTTTGTACAAGTCGTGTCTGAGAAGTCAGTGAAATTACTCGCTGGAATACTGATTACTCGCATGAATAAAAGGTTACTAAATCAAGGCCATAACTGTCATGCAAGTTGTTTACAATATGGACAATGTTTTCCTCCTGGTTTTGTGCACGGTATTCTTAGTAGTTTTTGGCAGAAACTTCAGTTTAGGAGCCAACACTGAGGCTCACTGAAGAGTTGGATAAACATCGCCTGGTTATATTTGAAGGCACCTCTGCTCATGTCCTCTGTGCTCTGTGGTTTTCATATGCATCTAGTATTTGCATCAGTGGGTTTCTTTTTCATTGTCGACTATTAATACTTTTGATGGAGGAAAACAAACAGAATTTTTCTAAAGAACCACTAAAGGTGCCAAGTGGAAAAGGGACCAGAAGGTTGTATGTGGTGCTTTGTTCTGGCTGATTAGTATTTAACAAGAACTGAATTTGTACAGTTAAATGAGATTAAGAACATGTTTTATTGTGCACGTAATTGTATGTCAGAGGAAATTCATTAACTTTTCCACTGTTAAAACATTTAACGTGTATGGATCTGCGAACTTTTTAGTGTAGAGAGTCATAGAGGAGTACGAATGAAGTGGTATTTTTGAAATGTGGTGTCAAAAATGTATTTCTGTGCATGTAGTTACCTGGTGCAATACTAAAACAAGCAATTCAAAATTTTTGATGAGGAAGCTACTGATATTAAAGCTAAAAATCACCAAACATTGCTTTTTAGTAACAAAAACACCAAGGAGAAAATTAAAATGAAATACAATCACAATAAACTGGCACATTGTACTGTTAGTTTATTAATTCTGGTCTCTGTAGCATATGGTGATTTCATGCAGCTAGAGGCTATGGCCACCTGTTAATACTACACAGTACAAAAGAAGAAAGGATTTGGTTGTTCACTGATGAAAAACACAGTGAATTCCGAATTCTGATTAAAAGCAATTTTCTTTTTTTAATAACTAGTGTGGTTTTTTTTCAAGTATAAGTAACTTTCTAAAATGAAAACAATGCTGCAGATTTTAGTGTGGTTTATTTAGAGGAAATCTGAGTTGTTTTTCCCAAAACCCCCATCGAGGCTTTAGAATTTATACTGAGAAACTCGCTAGCAGCAACACTTCCCTGTTGAAGGAAAATGTACCAGTATTTTTTTGCTGCATTTTACTCAAAAATAATTTCTGGGTTGTTTGTAATAGGTCTCCTAATATAAGATGCCAAGGTGGCAGCGTGTGTGACCGCTGGGAGCAAAGCGCTGCCTTCCAGCGGCAGCTGCGCGTCCTTGCGTGCCCTCCTTGGCTGCCTGGAGGGAGACGGACCCCCCTTACATCAGGTGGAGTATGTAAGGTGTAACGGTATAGTAAAGTTGTGGCTGTCACGTATCATCCACAGGGTAGGAAGGGATTTCCCCACTTACTGTATTTCGTTTCTCTCGTTGCGTCTTGGTGAAAATTTGAAAGACATAGGGACCCACCGGGGTCAGGTGGTGGTTGTCCACCGGTTGTTCTCCACTTTAAAAAGTAGCATTTGTTGGAAGATCATGGAATCATAGAATGCTTTGGGTTGGGAGGGGCCTTTAGAGGTCATCTAGCCCAACCCCCCTGCAGTGAGCAGGGACATCTTCAGCCAGACCAAGTTGCTCAGAGCCCTGTCCAACCTGGCCTTGAATGTTTCCAGGGATGGCGCCTCCACTACCTCTCTGGGCAATCTGTGCCAGTGTTTCATCACCCCCATGGTAAAAAATTTCTTCCTTGTATCTAGCCTAAATCTGCCCTCCTTTCATTTAAAGCCATTGCTTCTTGTCCTATTGCAACAAGCCCTGCTGAAAAGATTTTCCCTGTCTTTCCTATAGGCCCCCTTCAGGTACTGGAAGGCTGCTCTAAGGTGTCCCCGTTGCCTTCCCTTCTCCAGGGTGAACAGCCCCAGCTCCCTCAGCCTTTCCTCAGAGGAGAGGTGCTCCAGCCCTCTGATAATCTTTGTGGCCCTCCTGTGGAGCTGCTCCAACAGCTCCATGTCCTTCTTGTGTTGGAGGCTCCAGAGCTGGACACAAGATCCATGTGTTTGGAATGAGCTGTATCCTCAGATGCTGTGTTGTTGCCACCTTGTGCATTGAAAGCCAAGGAGCCTGGAAGGGTTGTATTTAAATGGGTCTGCCAAGCTGAGGCGCAGAAGGAGGCTCAGCAGAGCAGCAGGACGGGGTGCGGGCAGGGTGGGTCATGGCAGGGCAAGAGGCCGGGGTGGCAGCTGAAGCGGGCAGCTCTTCGCATCTCACTCAGGGGAGGTGGCCCAGGGCTGCAGGGGCCGTGGCCCATTGCTTGGCACTGCTGGGGTTTGTCGGTGACAGCTGGCACTTCAAAAGTTTAATGCCTGTTTGGAGTTAATGAGAACTTTGCAGCTGGAGCTCTTTCAGCCCAGAGCTTTGAGATATTTGTTTGCGGGGACCACAGGGCTGGCGCTCAAACTAGACCTGAGTGTGAATCAGAAGTGTTCTCCTGTAATCATTGTACTTTTAAAACAGACTAGATAGCTTTATCTTTTATGGTGGCAGATGTGAAACATACTTTAATTTTGTGTGCTGAATTATTCAGATTGCTGTGGACATGTCTGTGTATTATTCATCTACAGTTGACACCCTCCTTTCTCTTCCTTCTCCCTTTCATGATTTTTTTTTTTTTAAGTAGGCGTTTTTGTGGATTATTTCCTGAACCAGGGAGGTTTAGGGCACGTTACTTTTCGTTTCTATTTGGCTTCCACCAATAAAAGGGAACAATTGGTATTCCTTACAGTATGGTCTCATGTGCACTGTAAATTAAATGACAGCCATCAACTCATTTTTCACAGGCAACTGAGCAGTCATCCTGCATTATTATATTAGCAGAATCAGTATTTTCATTATATCTGTGCACATAAATAGATATTGCTCAATATGTGCAGCTGTTTGATTGGAAAAGAGTTTGACTTGTGCTTACAGAAATCTGAACTTTGGCCAGTGCTAACTGTGATGACTGAAATCTTATTGAAATTATGGGGCGTCTTCATAGGGTGCTTGTGTTAAAGGTTCAGCTAAGTGTTGAATTTCGGGGTGGACTGATCATAATGGATAATTAAAGTGATGGTAACATATTGATGGCAAGAGATGCTGGAGAGGTTTGAGACAGATGCCCCCAAGACGACAGCAGCAGAACCAGGATGGGCTACCTGTCCGTGTGCATGTCCCCTCAAATGAAAGGGCTTGTCCCCTAGATTGAGACCATCAGAACAGAAGCAGCTTTTTGTTTCATCTGATCTGCTCTATACTTCGTGGGGGAAAAGGTGTGGTTTCCATTTAAAAACAGGAAGGCATTTATACCTTTCACTTCTCATTATATAATTTCATACGTGCTCTGCCTACAGTCTCAATTTTTAAAGAGAATATGCCGGAGTGTGTTCATGCTTTTGTAAAAAATGTCTCAATTTGCAGCTAGGGTAAAATCTATTCTAAGGCATCTTACGGTGTTTCCATTAGTTAGTTCAGAGCTAGAAAAATGCTGCAAATGTTATATACAATGTGTAAATATGTGGCATAAAAATTGGAATTACCAACGACTGCAGGCACCACTTCCCAAGCCAGACCAGAAGTTTATTGTAGTGCAGAGCTGCCTGTGGAAAATCTTTCACAAAAGCCACCTCTGTGGGCAGCAGGCACCATCGTGACATGCGGAGGTCCTCGACCTGTGCCCTACCTGCGCTTGGAGGGGGATGTCCCGGAGTGCCCTGGCCTTGGGGCTGGAGCGCTCTCCAGCCTCCCGGTTATCAAGGACCCTCTGATCTAGAGGTGCCGTCTTGCGTCTTAAATGACATCTTTGCTTTGCTTTCTCAGGTAAAAAGATCACAAAGAAAACAAGCAAAAAGTTCCTTTTGTTACAGATCTGCTGGTCAATAATTCCCCATTTCCACTGTTTCAGCTGATAAACCCTGTTCACTTCTCTGTGCTCTTCATTGATTTTTCTCGACATCTGTGGTTGAGCTTAAAGCGCTCTTGCCATGTAGTGGCTGTCTGTCGGGCCCCACAGTCCTGGTGGCCAAGTGCAGGCTGTGTGAGAGCCCCGTGCATGCCGGTCCTCTAGAGGACGGCTACTGCAGAAGAGCAGTGCAGGCCACTGGCTACCCTGGGGACTGGGGGGCCGGGGCCACGGTGTGGTGGGCAGGACATGCCTTCCTCCCCTCTGCTGCGAGAGTCCTGCTTAGTTGTTTTCAAATATCTTTTCTTTTTTGTTCCCCAAACATAAAGGCTCCCAGTCTATCTTTTTTCCCTTAGTATGCAAATTGTTTCATACCTCTACCCATTGTTTCCTCTCATCTCTGTGCTTTTTTTACACGGGGTCACAGAATCACAGAATGGTTTGGGTTGGAAGAAACCTTTAAAGACCATCTAATCCAACCGCCCCTGACGTGGGCAGGGACATCTTTCATGAGACCAGGTTACTCAAAGCTCTGTCCAACCTGACCTTGAACACTTCCAGGGATGGAGCATCCACAAGTTTCATTGTCTCACCACTCTCATTGTAAAAATTTCTTCCTCTTGTCCAGTCTAAACCTACCCTCTTTCAATTTAAAACCGTTACCCCTTGTCCTGTCACTGCAGGCCTTTGTAAAAAGTCTCTCTCTGAGTGAAGGGTTTATTCCATAATCCAAAACATCTGTTGCATTAGCACTCAGCTTTCCTCCCTCACCCACTGCTGGGGCTGAGGCGGGGCAGCAGTCATGGGGGGAGGACCACAGCTGTGGTTGGTCTTCTGAAATAGATCTTTCAGAGAAAAGAGTTTTATTTATCTTTGTTGGTAGCGCCCAGGTGAATGGCACCTTACTGTGGGAAGAGAGAAATATGGGAGGAAAAGAAGAAATTTTTAAGAAGAGAGGTGTTGGAAGGGCTTAAGGGCAGCACGAGAAGCAAGGCAGCAAGCTCTTGGTTTAGGTAATTGAGGTAGTGTGGGCATGCCCACGCAGGAGTTGCTCTGAATGGGCTGGGTTGTTACATGCTGACTCAGCTTTGTCAGCATCTTTACAAGTACGCCTTGGAGGTGACGCATCCACTTGTGAGTTCTGTTCCTAATGGCAGGTACGTTACTGAATGAGAGCTCGCTGACTTTCCAAAGCACAGCTTAGTCTGAAGTCTCACTATTCGAACATGTGAAAAATCCTAGTGTTTTCCATTCCTAAGATTTTGCCTGTATTTCCCTTCCCCTTACAAACTCTTGCGTATGTTACTTTTACCTCAGTTAAGTTTCTCTTCCAAAAGTGCCTAGTGAAAAAGTGGACCAATGACAATCAATTTATCCAACATTTATTCAATGTTCGGAGTATAAAGCAGGGAAGTTAATGTAAAACTCAGTGCTGCAGATAATTGCCTGGACAGTGATTCTCAGCCTTACACCTTGAACCATGGGATCTGCTCCTATATTTGAAATGAATAAACTCATTTATAACACTCATGCTGCTGGTGAATGAGCTGTAGACTAAATATTATTTTAATAACACAGTGAATTAAATGTGAATAATTATAAGAACAATTTGTGCTAATCATAGAAGGTTCCTGAATAGAAAGAAACAAAGTTGTCAGCTTATTCACTGGAAGTTAGTTGCCTCACTCTCCCACTAATTAAGTTCAAGGCTTTGAAGAAGTAGTTCTAAGTTCCTCCATTACATGGTGAAGCACAGGTCTGACCTGACTGGGACACCTGAGCTGCAGCACATGACGGAGGTTCATCATCTGATAGTGCAGGCTCCACTGTGCTTCCTCCTCTCCAAATAAATCTCTGCCTGATTACTGTAATTCACAGCAGGTACTTTATAACAAACTCAAATAACCTCCCAATTATGTGATTGGAGGAAGAGAGGACTTTTACAATGCAAGGCTCTCGGTGGTTTGGGAAAAAATCTTACTTTTTTGTTTCCCAGTTTACAATTAATTAGATAATGAAGATGCAATCTATCTTCATTTTTGCAAAATTACATTATTTTTTCAGAGTCTTATTTCTTGTTGCTTTTACTGTTGCTTTGTATTTGCTTACTGTTGATTCAAGCATTATCTTGCATATTCTTGACGAGAAGTTACTGGTTTAAGTTTGTTATATCTCTGATAAGCCTCTCCATTTTGTAGAATTAACTTATTTTGCCTACCTACCATTTTTTCAGAATACCAGCAAAATCATTGGAGCTCTTTTCTAGACACAGAGGAAGTCACTGTTTTTTTGTGACACTGGTCATAGAATCATAGAATGCTTTGGGTTGGAAGGGACCTTTAGAGGTCATCTAGCCCAACCCCTCTGCAGTGAGCAGGGACATCTTCAGCCAGACCAGGTTGCTCAGAGCCCCGTCCAACCTGGCCTTGAATGTTTCCAGGGATGGGGCCTCCACTACCTCCATGAGCAACTTGTTCCAGTGTTTCACCACCCTTATCGTAAAAAATTTCTTTCTTACACCTAGTCAAAATCTACCCTCTCTTAATTTAAAGCCATTACTCCTTGTCCTATCATAACATGCCCTGCTGAAAAAATTTTCCTCATCTTTCCCATAGGCCCCTGCATGTACCGAAAGGCTGCTCTAAGGTCTCCCTGCAGCCTTCTCTTCTCCAGGCTGAACAGCCCTCAGCCTTTCCTCAGAGGAGAGGTGCTCCAGCCCTTGGATCATCTTTGAGGTCCTGTCAGCATTACTAGTGATAACGTAGCCTTATTTGCACAATGTTATCTGTGTGCCTAGGCACACAATAAGATTTAAGTTTCCATTCCTAAGATAAGTCAGCCAAACGTGTGTGACCAAAATATTGCCTCAAATCAGTCTGACGTTTGGAGCCCAGATTTTTTTTTTTAATGATGTATTAGTTTTAAAGGTTCTTGTTTCAAGTTGATTTGTAGAGCTTCCAGCTATTTTAGTCTTGTCTGTTACAACTTTGTTGTACCCAAGCTGCAGATGAATCTTCATCAGTTTGATANGCTCGAAATTTTGCTGTGCGTGGAAGGAGCAGAGCTGCTGGGCAAACCTAGGGTGTTTTGTTCTAGGGAGTTTTGTTAGTCTAATTAAAATCTTGGAAGTCGAATCAAAGAATTCTTCATCCAGTTGCAATGCTTTTGACACTCGGTGATCATATTATATACAGTTAATATGTATACACCAACTTTCCAGCATCCGCCCTTTTCTCTGGTGTTAGCTCACCTTTCTGTTGCCCCTCTGCATCTGGAGGTGGAAGGTTTCAGCCTGGGGAGGGGGAATTCAGGGAGTCATTGCGCACCCCCTCCTACACGTCCTTTGCTGCAAGGAGGCTGATGTTACTGTCAACGGTTTCTTTCTCCTTGCTCCAGGATCCGTGTGGGGTCAGTCTGGGATGTGTGCTGCCACGCTCCACACCTCGCTCTGTAATTCTGTGCCCCACCTGAATGTGCTCTGTGTGACGCGTTTTCCCAAATACGCTGGCTAGTGGCTCTTTGTTACCCTTAAAACGGGTTTTGCACAGGGTGCACAACTCCGATGATGAGGGGGGTACCACTCCTGAGCGGTCTGCAGCCCTCGGACTATGGGGGTCACCCTGCGCCTGTGCTCTTGGGCCAAAGATGGTGCATTTTACACACAGTAGCCCCTTGGTTTTACCGTCCACCTGTTCCAGAAGTGCGTACAGCAAGAGGCTCGGGCCCTGGGAAGCCCGCCAGGGGATGCTCCTCCTGAGACCCAGCCTCCAACACCCACCGCGCAGCATTCGCTCTCCATGCTGCCTTCACGAAGCCTGCTAGGAGCAGTTGTTTGTCCAGCGATAAATGGTAGGGGAGTGAGCCAGGAGCCGCCTGGGTAACGAGGCTGGTGAGCCGCTGGGCACGCACACGTCCACCTTCGCTGCAGTCACTCGCTGCCAGGTTAAATCGCCCCGGTCTAAGGAGAGCGTGTCTGACCGCGTCGCTGAGCGCAGCGTCTCTCATTATTATTCGCTCAACCGCTGGGCGTAGTTTTTAATGTTTTTCTTTTTCTCTGTTGTCCTTTTACATGTTTTTTTAAGTTGCATTAATGCAGACTCTCCTGGGTTTCCGTGTACATTTGTAAACCAGTATTCCAGGGCAGCCTATGTGTGTCTGTGAGTGTATGAGTACGCACGTATGGGGCAGGGAGAGGATGAGGGACAGAGTTCTCGCTTTTTTTTACTACCTCTACATCCTATCAAAGAGACAGTTCACATTTGGTAGAAGGCTTGATAGGCTTTGGCATGTTACATGTGTTCAAATTGTCATCCAGAACACTTCTTATTTTTTTTAAATTTATTTCAGACTTCTGTTATTTCTATGATGTGTAGTACATTTCTGAATTTTTTATTCTCTCTGGAGCTTGGAGGAATTTTTAAACTCTCAGTTAATTAAAAAGCCCTGCTGAAATAGAGGCATCTCTGTTAAAAATTGCTCAAAAAATATTTTTTTTCAGAGTTCTTGGATCTCTTATCCTGTTTGTCTCAAGGATGCGTCTCTCCCATGGAAGTTTTTACACTGCATTTGAATGGGCTGACTGCTATTTATACATAAGAGGATTTATTTTTGGCAATGCTTTACTTTTTGAGGGAATTATTTTTAAAATATGCCTTTAAGACAGCGAAGGTTTACAGCTGTTTTCTAAGAAGTTTGTTATGAAAAGAAATTCTTGGGAAAGACTTTCTGCACAACGGATCAGGCAAGCGAAACCAGGCTTAATGCATGACAACCTCGGCCTCTCTTGAACTTGAAACTTAGGATATTTTTGGTGGAGCCTATAAATCTTTACCTTACAATGGCAGGCTATATATTTTTAAATAGTGGAGGTGAGGCTGAAGGAGAAAGCAGTTTAAGGACATAGAGAGATAATCTATAAGGGCATATCCACAAGTGGAGAAAGGCATACAAAACACTAATGTGGTTTTTACAGTAAGCTAATAGCTTAACCCTCATCTGACACTTTTTATTGAGCCCTAAAAGTGCCCCTGTGTAAGATAACGCCGTTTTCTGAGTTAAGGCAGAAGAGCCTAGGGTGCCCACATGAGGACTCTGAATTAATTACTGAGCAGTAAATTCAAATGCAGCCTTACTTTGCACAAAGTCCCCCATGTAGACAACCACCAAGATAACTGGGATTCACTTGGAAGATGAGTACATAGCCGTCGTCTCAGGCCGCCACGAGAATATTCTAATGATGTCCATACATATGAAAACAGCATTCAAGGGATTTAATTTTGGAATAGCTGCCGGCAAGAGCTTAGCACAAGAGCACACACTGCAATTAATATCTTTCAAGAAATTGTGTATGTTTATAACATATCCTGTCATCAAATCATGGGTAGTAATCTGGTAGTAATGCCCTGGAGGGGCCCATCAGTGAAATTTTCTGAATTACATCGAGTGCTGAGGCCCAGTAGTCTAGGAAGGATGTAGGGGACAGGCAAAGTATTCCTGCAGTAATCCCATCATGCCTTCTCAATGTTTTATTCTGTAGCAAGAGATTAGCTGTTGTGCAGTAATTGATAAAGTTGATTATGTCAAGAGATGTTTCCTGTGCAAGGATTAGACACAGACAATTCAACGATTGATACATTAGCAGTTTCCCTAGAAAATAAATTAAGTACTGTCACCACAAGGAGCATATACAATGGTTCATGACTTGTGTTATCCATCACTGAATTGTGACTGGGCTGATGGCTGTGCGTTAAGTAGCTCCTAGCTGGTTTATGCAGTTTGTCAGCCAGGAAGGAGACATGTTTATCCTTTAGTGAACATGCACTGGACTATTTTTATGAACTGTAGCTACGCAGAAGACGTCAGTGGTCTTAAGCTTTCCCTTATTTCTAGATACATTTAAACTAAGGTGCCTAGACGCCCATTCCAGCACCAGGTATAGCAATTACCCCATTTCTGTCAAACTCCATATTGCAATGAGTCCTGAGACTTACCATTTCCTCCCACATTCCATGTCTGTATAATCTACTCTAAAACGATACCATAGTTGTGTATGTTTGCATGTGTGTATGTATTTGTAAACATGTATAGGTATATACACACCTGCATAGATATATCAGTTTTACTGTTCAGTGTGGGTTTCTTAATCAATCTGTAGGGATGGTTATTTCTAACGGGTGGTTATTTCCTTCTGCTTTCTCCCAGTCTCTCTGCTTCTAATGAAGCTCTTGAGAGAAGGGAAAGGGGCATGGTTTTAAATAAAACAAAATATCTTATTTCAGTTCCTCTGGTGATGGGTGTTGGAAATGCAGTTAACCTCTTATTCTCCCATACAGTGAATTGAATTCCATGGAGATGTGTATGTATGTGCTGCGTGTTTTGGGACTTTAGATAACTCCGCTTCTCTATATGCTTGCAGGTAGGAAGAAAGGAAAGAAATGAAAATGTTTTGTTAATAAACATGATATTTTGATATAATGATTACATAATTAGGAGATATTTCTCAAGTAATAGGGGAAACAACCAATATGACTTGAGAACTGGGAAGCAAAGGAGCAAAGGCAGCTATCTTCCTTTAGTCCATGAATTGTCTAACATGAAGAACAGTTTTTTGATTCCTTGCAAGATTTTGGAAATGCTAAATTAAGAACTTAGCTCTGTCTTACATGTCTCCCTAGCATTAGTATCTGTCCTTTCTCCTGAGTGTAAAGGTATAGCCCAAATATTTAAAATCAATTACAGTTTTGTCAACAATACATGATGTAATGATGACTATATTGTTATGCTTTACGGAATTTTATCTTTGTGTTTCTTGTAAAACTGTAGAAAAAGTATTTTTCAACATATGTCAACAATACATGATGTAATGATGACTATATTGTTATACTTTACGGAATTTTATCTTTGTGTTTCTTGTAAAACTGTAGAAAAAGTAAACTAATTTTATAACATTTTTTTTAATAGTTATCTTTTCTTGCTCATGCTGTCATGACTGGTTGTCACTTATTAATACATCCAGTTGCTTAACTTGGAACAGGAAAATCTCTCATACCAGGAAGAAAATCCAGAAAGTAAAAACCCCGCAGAAGCCTTCTATTGACAGTTATAAAAATGACATACTCTTTTCCCTCTCACAACTGAAATGAAATGCTGCCTCCACACTGAGACTTTGAATGCTGATCTTCGACTGTGAGCATTTTCCCGGCTACATTATAAATCCTTGAAAGCAGGATATATAGTAAAAAGGTGGAAAACTCTTTAATTTTTTTGTCATGCAAATGTTGCTGTACTAAAGCACGCAGCACTATTAAATTCAGAGATGGCTGTAGCTACAAAAGATGAGAATAATACCAGTGATTTAACCTGTGTTGCACTGTTCCCGTTGAAGCTTACCAGCAGCGTTTTGCCTGAGAGGTGCTGGGCCAGAGGAAATAAAGAAACGGCTGCGTCCGTGGGGGTGGAAAGAGCTGGTGTGCCGTCTGCAGTCCGTTGCTCGGTGCTTGAAGCAGTGCCCAGGTAGGTGAGGGGTCCAATCCTCGATCGAGTGTCTGAGGAGTGTCCAAGAAGACCTGCTGTCCGTGCTGAGGTCCTGCTGGTGCTGGGGAGCAGGCTGGGGCAAGGGCTGAGCTCCCAGAGTAGCTCGCCAGCAGCAAGTGACACAAACTTTTGGCATTCGCAACATCCAGTAGCAGAGTCCCATAATTTAGCTACATGTGGTGTGAAGAGGTACTTCTTTATGCTTGTTTTAAACCAGCCACCTGCTGGTTTTCTTTTATTTTTTGTCTCTTTTGTATCCACCTCTGGTGCTAAGACAGACACTGAAAAATTGTTGTCTGTTCGTCTTCTCTAAAGACTCATGATTTAGTACACCTCAGTTATGTTCAGTGGTAGTCTGTCCTTTTCCAGGTAACTTAAATTCATACAAAATGTCCTGCTGGGTCAGACTAGTGGCGCACCCAGCCCAGGATTATTTCTCCAGCAAAAGGCAACAGGAGATGTTAGTCAGTGAGAGCACATGAGCCTGGTCACTCTCTGAGGTCTGTTTTCTCATCTTCCCCAGCATCTGCAATTACTGCATTAAAAATGCTAGAGGTTACATTCTGGCCTTATTGCTTTTGGTATCCATTGATAGACCTGTTGTCCATGAATTAGCTAAGCCTGTTTTCAACCAGCTGATAAACATCTGCCTCCATAATTTCCTTGGGCAGGAGGACCCAGAAACTGATAGCCCACTGGCTGAAGAAATACTTTCTAATTGTCTTCCAGACCAATCGGGCATTATATACCCCTAGCTGTTGTGTTGCAAGATTTGGTGAATAACTTCCTTATGCACCTTGTTCACACCCTTTGTGCTTTTCAAGCCTCAGTCCTTTGTGTCCCATCTCCCCTGAGCCTTCTGCCCTACAGACTGAAACATCCCAGCTCTTCAAGCCTCTGCTTGTAAGGCAGCAGCTGCCACCCCGTGATTGTTTCCAGTTGCTCTTCTCTACCTCTGCTGCATCCTGCTAGAGACCAGAACTGCACGCAGCCCTTCAGGTGTGGACGCACCATGGGCTTCCGCAGCAGCAAAGGAAACCCCTCTGGTTTGCTCCCAGCACACATGGGGTGCCCAGCATCGGGTCAGCTTTGCACATCAGAAGGATGATTTTGGATACCTGTCAGCGATGATGTCAGGACATCTTCCTGGGCTTGTATCTGCCTATCTGGGCCTCAGACCCTCTCTGGCATGGCTTAGATAATTAGTCCCTGGATACGTTGTTTTACATAATGCTGTGCTCCTTGCTTGGCTGTGTGCGTCCCCTGGACAATCTCTTCCTCCTTGTCAGGTTCAGAGGAGCTAACCTGCATGCTCATTCACGCTCCCCTCACCTTACCTTGAAGACCCTTCCTTGGTCATTCTTTATATGGAAGTTATTTCTCCCTAGCTTTCAGTCATTTCTGTTGTCTTTACTTTGCCTGCTGTGTCTTTTTAGTGATAGGGGAAGTAGAACAGCCCACGATATTCAAAGTATGAACATCTGAAGCCTTTAAATAATGCCATAATGATATTTTGTATGGTGCGCTCTATTTCTGTCATAGTAATGGCCAGCATTTGATTTGCTTTTTGACAGCTTCTAAGATGGAGTTGATATTTTCATAGACCTTTTATAACTCCAAGATCTCTTTCCTGAGTGGTAATAACTAGTTCAGAGCCCATGCTGAGTACGTAAAGTTGAGATTTCTTTTTCTCCACAAATTCTTGATATTGAATTTCATCTGTCTTTTTTATCGCCTAGTTGACACTCTGAGACTCTTCTGCATCTTTCTGCAGCCGACTTTCATTTTTATTTCCCTGAATACCTTAGCACTATTAGGAAACTTAAAAGTTGCCTTCTTTTTTTAGATCCATCTAATGATATAAATGTACCTTATATGTTGACCAGCCCTGACACTGATCTCTGTGAAACTTGGCTGGTGACATACACATTTGCTTTTGGCCTTTTTTTCCCTTTTGTTTTTCAATGACTTGTTTGTTTGTGAGAGAAAGTGGATCCAATGACATCTTTGTTCCTTTAATGTCTTTAATGAGGAACAGTGCTGAAAATTCTTTAAATTGTATAAATCAGGTTTCTCTTGACTGTGTGGTCACTGACTCCTTCAAAGAACCCTACCAGACACATGAAGCATGGTTTCCCTATGTAAAGTCCATTTCCCACTACTTCATATCTGTGTCTGTTAATTCTATTCTTATTATAATTTCTGAAAATTAGACTGGTACCATGATCACACATACGGGTTTTTAGTTCCAGGAGAGTTTTTTTTTTTAAATGGGCATTGCATTTGGTACTTTTCATCCAGCTGATGTTGAAACAGTTTTACACAGTACTTATTGTGGCTTTTGATGTATTTTGTACTTCAAATATGTAGCATCATAAAACCACTTCAAGTCTATTTGTGTGTTTTGGATTAAAAATTATTTTTCAGTTGTATTGGTAGCCTTGGTAGACTTTGATGCATCTATATTCTGGTGCTGGTGAAGAATATCCTTATGAGAAGATCAATATGGCTACATTTATGAAACTGGGAGAAAAAGTCACTGGAATGATTTTTGAATGACAGAATACTTTAATCTGAAATATTTTTTCTGTTTTTTAAAAAGGGAAAAAAGTCATTACTTGTGCTGCACTGATAGGGAATAAATCAGGTGTTTAAACACAGGCCATTTGAAATATGTTTGACAGTGGCTGGAACTATGGGCTTGGGCTAGTGGTTCTTACCCAGGGTCTATGGAAGACCTGTGCCTTTCAGGAGGAGGGAGTATAGGCCAGGCAAATTACCATGAAGCACCTAAACTAGTATTAGATAAATTATGTTCAGGCATCTGCAACTCTCATAAAAAGTCTACAGAGGTTGAGGTTGTAACCAATACTTTTCTCTCCAAATCCATGCTGTTGTCCTCCATATGGGACATGTTGCTCTGTCTTCCATAGATTGATTAATTTTAGAGAATTTTATATTTAGCCCGCTTTCGCCAATGTTAATATACCAACTAGTTTTACTTATGTAACATGCATAATCCATGATTTACTGCATAAATATAGTGTGAGGTGCATTTTGTCCATATGAATGTAGGCACTCGGGCTGTATGTAAGAGGATCTATAACAGAAAAGACTGCCAAATATTTCTGTTTTCCATATTAATAATAAAGCTTCCCCAGTTCTGATCCAAATTACATTTTTAAACTTACATGAAATGTTTTTAGAGGAAGCAGTTGTTTACACACAGCACACAATCCCTTTGGACTTTTGTCAGCCCTCAGGTCTAATCACATAAGCATTTGTATACATACTGCATAAACAACTAACATGCTCAAAAAAAGCCCCAACCAACCTGTAATGTAAGGTGCACTAATGAAATTAAGTGTTTTAAAACAATTAAGATTGGAAATAATTCCTTAGAAAATAGACTTTTTAAGTTTTGAAACTCCTCAGTTAGACCTTCTCCGTGTCATTGTAATTATTTGGTGCCGTTTGATTTCTGTTGTTTGTCACTAATGATTAAAAAAAAATAATTATTTAGTACATTTTTCCATCGCCTGTTCTTTTTCTGTGTTACAAAACAGCACTGAATTCAGTGAATTTTACACATCTTATCTCACTGCTGTTACAGTGAATATCTTTACTGGGATGTATTTAGGAAGATTAAAACCTTCAGGCCGGGTGAAGGTGCGCTGTATGGTTCTTCATTTGTCACTTTCAGTTGGTGTTTTTTTTCCTACGTTCAGTTCAGATTCACAGGTAACTTTAGCTGGAGTAGGTTCACTGCAACTGCACAAATTAGTGAGTGGCTCGCTGTACTGATTTCCCAATCTTCTAAACAGTGCATGCCTTCAAGTGGTATGTATGCGTGTCTTCAGAAAAGCTATATGAATATTGATGTAATTTATGCAGTGATAATGACTCTTACAAATTTTAGTCTCTAGGAGACTTGGAGTCCTGAACCCATCATTTTGATCTCCTATCCTGTATTCTACCTACTAATTTATTAGCCATGGAGCTGTTTTGAAAATCATGAAAAATGCACAAGTCACTCTGTACTTATCTCTGAAATAAGTTACCTTTTTAAGATTTTGTTTTTGTTTTTGTTTTTTACTGAGAATTTGCCATTCTGTTGTTTTGCTGAATATCACAGAATCACAGAATGGCAGGGGTTGGAAGGGACCTCTGTGGGTCAGCTAGTCCAACCCTCCTGCCGAAGCAGGGTCACCTACAGCAGGCTGCACAGGACCTCATCCAGGTGGGTCTTGAATATCTCTAGAGAAGGAGAAGCCACAACCTCTCTGGGCAGCCTGTTCCAGTGCTCCGTCACCCTCAGAGTGAAGAAGTTCTTCCTCATGTTCAGACGGAACTTCCTGTGCTTCAGTTTGTGCCCATTGCCCCTTGTCCTGTTGCTGGGCACTACTGAAAAGAGCTTGGCCCTGTCCTCCTGACACCCACCCTTCACATATGTATAGGATTTTATAAGGTCCCCTCTCAGCCTTCTCTTCTTCACACTGAACAAGCCCAGCTCCCTCAGCCTTTCCTCGTAGAAGAGATGCTCCAGCCCCCTGATTGTCTTCCTAGCCCTCTGCTGGAATCTCTCCAGTAGCTCCTCGTCTTTCTTGAACTGGGGAGCCCAGACCTGGACACAGTACTCCAGATGGGGCCTCACTAGAGCTGAGTAGAGGGGGAGGAGAACCTCCCTCGACCTGCTGGCCACACTCCTCTTAATGCACCCCAAGGTCCCATTGGCTTTCTTGGCAGCCAGGGCACACTGCTGGCTCATGGTCAACCTGTCGTCCACCATGACACCCAGGTCCCTCTCCACAGAGCTGCTCTGCAGCAGGTCCGCCTCAAGCCTTTACTGATGCATGGAGTTGTTCCTTCCCAGGTGCAGGACCCTGCACTTGCCCTTGTTGAATTTCATCAGGTTCCTCTCTGCCCAAGTCTCCAGCCTGTCCAGGTCACGCTGAATGGCAGCACAGTCTGCCAGTGTATCTACCACTCCTCCCAGTTTGGTGTCATCAGCAAACTTGCTGAGGGTACATTCTAACTCTTCATCCAGGTCATTGATGAAGAAGTTAAACAAGACTGGGCCCAGTACTGACCCCCTGGGGGACACCACTGGTTACAGGCCTCCAACTAGACTCAGCACCACTGATGACAGCCCTCTGAGTTCAGCCATTCAGCCAGTTCTCTATCCACCTCACTGACCACTCATCCAGCCCACACTTCCTGAGCTTCCCTAGGAGGATGTTATGGGAGACAGTGTTGAAAGCCTTGCTGAAGTCAAGGTAGACAACATCCATGGCTCTCCCTTCATCTACCCAGCCAGTCATGCCATCGTAGAAAGCTATCAGATTTGTCAGGCATGATTTCCCCTTGGTGAATCCATGTTGACTACTCCTGATAACCTTCTTTTCCTCCACTTGCTTGATGATGACCTCCAGGATAAGCTGCTTCATCACCTTTCCCGGGATGGAGGTGAGGCTGACCGGCCTGTAATTCCCTGGGTCCTCCTTCTTGCCCTTTTTGAAGACTGGAGTGACACTGGCCTTTCTCCAGTCCTCAGGCACCTCTCCTGTCCTCCAGGACCTCTCAAAGATGATGGAGAGTGGCTCAGCAACGACATCCGCCAGCTCCCTCAGCACTCGTGGGTGCATTCCATCGGGGCCCATGGA
>Ga0065711_1033876_pt1 | contig 24672 bp, 19 predicted proteins | sample Hoacrofraction12_FD_59098 | JGI IMG/M metagenome (GOLD analysis project Ga0065711, IMG submission 59098) | Hoatzin crop microbial communities from Cojedes, Venezuela - Epithelial fraction 12 v2 (version 2) | ecosystem: Host-associated > Birds > Digestive system > Esophagus > Crop | place...
AAAAAAAAAAAAAAAAAAAAGGTGGTTATGGGTTTCTACTTCTATATGTCCCTGAAGTGTAACAATTTGTGACGGGACTGTTTGTGCTGACGGGCTGGATGGATGCTTTGCCCAAGGCCTGGCTTCAGTGCAACTGAAAGCTGTAGGGAAAGCTGAACTAGAGGCTCACCAGCCTGTCCTGATTCCTTCTGTAAAATGGAGAACACCTTCCCTCCATCCTGTTGAAGAGGATGTCTGAATGACTGAATCTGTACATCACCATCATGGCACTTGAGCTAAATATTAGTAGTTCCCTGTGTTTGCATTAGTCCTTGTTGTGTAAGACTACTTACTTTACATGTGGAGATGCATTAGGGCCTCGTTATTTCAGTGCTGAAGACACTGGAGTAAAAGTGAGCACAATGGGTCAACCTGAATGCAGAGTTGTTTAAAAAAAAAAGGCAGTAGTCTTTGTAGATGGCTGCTTTGGAGGTGTATTCTTCTTTTTGTTGCTAACTTAAAACAGTTTTCTAAAAATAGGAAACACTAGCTATCTGAAGGTTAATTTAGACCTTGGTAGTAGCATCTACTGTTGTTCTAATGCTCAGTTTCTTGCTAATGCTTTTTAGGCTTTGCTAAGCATGACAGATCCCTAAGGTCAGTTCTAAGAATGCCTGGAGGCTTCCACATACTGTGTTTTAAATAGCTGTACAAATTAAATCCTACTTGCTGCGCATGAGGCATAGGCCTCCCTAAATTCGTAGGCTGTGTAGCTGGTGAGATGAGGATGGCTGTTGTGAGGCACTACGGGTACCTTACTGTACTAGAAATAAAAACAACAAAAAAACACACTCCGCCTGCTTGTGGACCTTGTCTGCTACATATGTGAAACTTAAGTACAGAGCAGAGGAGAAGTGTAGAGGGACCGCTACACCTTTGTTATCTTCAGAACTCTCAAGATAGCCTTTTGCATACGAGTTTGTGGTAGGTATTTTCTTCTTTTTGATTGTGTCTAGAACGCCTCAATTGAGTTTAGAATTACTGACATGCTTTTCTTTATTTCTAGGTTTCTTACTCTGAAGTCACCTCTATTAGTAATCTTGGTGTTGCCAGTAAAGAACTAGTAGTTGAAAGACCTGGACACATTTTTCTAACCTATGCAAATGGCTCTGTGTGCGTTGATGCTGATGGAAAGAAAACTACTTATACCACCACCATCCACTTCATCTGTTCCAGGGGCACTCTTGTAAGGACAAATGATGTTTCAGTTGTTTCTTCATCGTAGTAGGTTTTCCATCATATAATACGAAGTTACGTGAAGATGTATAGTGTATAGGAGACTCATGACAAGGGAAGCTTGTTGAGGACTTAAAATAGAGAGGTAAAAGCAAAGCTGGCTTAGATGCTAGAGAAGTGTGTGTCTCAGACTGAGTATTTTGTCATAAGCAAGAACTAGTTAAAAACTAACAGCCTCAGTGGACAGTGATATTTCAGTCTAGTCTAATTAGCATGAAAAATACATGAGGACTTAAGATAGATGTTATACATGCAAATATTGTAGACTTTCTTAAGAGGAAGAATATAATAAAGTACATCTTCAGGCTTAGGTTCTGCATCCTCTGAAGCTTGTTTTTTCTAGAAGAGTTCTTGAATCTATAGGGCTTTTGCTGATACAACTCCAAGTACTGAAGTTTAGATTGAGGGGAGCATTACACTAAAGCTTGCCTAGACTTGTTCTTGCTCTTTTATGAGTCTGCAGGTCTTACTCTGCTCACTCACATGATACTCAGCCCAAAAGGTATGCTGAAATTCGATGTCTTGGAGCAGTTATGAACTGCTTTGCTTTTGCCTGAAAACAGTGAAATGAGACGTCTATAACTAATACTCCTGTTACCTTGTCATCTCAGCCAACAGAGTTTTGTGTGGCTAGATTTTTACTTTTTTTTTTGTAGTGGGCTGTGCCCCAAAACTCTTCAAAGCTTAGACTGAGGCAAGGTCTGGTTATGCATGTCTAGACAGAGTACTGTAATCTGAGTATTTGGATGTCAGATTCAGTTCTTTGCGAAAGCTTAACGACATGCCGTTGTGGTTTAACCTGGCAACCAGGAACTAGGACCATGCAACTGCTCATTCACTCTCCCTCTGCTACCCCAGTGGCATGGGAGGAGAATAGGGGAAAAAGTAAAACTCGTGGGTTGAGATAAAGACAGCTTAGTAAGACAACAAAGGAAATATTAATAACAATAACAATAATAAAGAATATACCAAACAACCTATATAAAATGCAGTATTTCTCACCACCCAGTGATCGATTGCACAGCCAATCCCTAAGCGATCGCAGAATACGGAACTTGCACATTTCGTGGAACTCACAAAAAAATTCAAACTCATGGAAGTTGGCTCCTGCCCTCCAGCCAACCCCCATTTATAAACTGAGCATGACATGTGTGGTATGGAATATTTCCATTGGCGAGCTTGTGCTAGCTGACTGACTGTGCTCCCTCCCAGCTCCTGCACACCTGCTCATCAGGTGAACATGGGGGACTGGAAAAAGTCCTTGATTTCTTAGCAACAACTAAAAACATCAGTGTATTATCAACATTCTTCTCATACTAAATCCAAAACACAGCAGCTTCTGGAAGGAAAATAACTCTATTCCAGCCAAAACCCGGACACATGCTAAATGTTTAGCTTCTCAGCGGTGACATTTAAAATAAATACGGGAGAGGGAAGCGGGGTGGGAATTGTGTGCATTTGTAGTGAAGTCTTTTAGAAGAACCTGACTGTTTCTCATAAAGTGGAATCTCAAACATGAGAAGGTGTTGGCTGTTACACTTATTCTGATCTTCTCTCTGCAACGTGTTTCCAGAGTAGCAGCCCTCGGTTTATAGCTATTCAGGAATGTGTGGCCACGTTCTTATGGGAAACTGAGGCTGCTTGTCCAATCAAGGAAACAAAAGATGCTTCTCAGGTGAGAAAGGGGATGGGAATTGTATTCATAGTCTCAACATACTGTTTTTTTTCTAACACCCCTGATTGCTGTGTTTAAATGACTCTTGGAGAGAACTAACTACAGTGAAGTCTGAAGCTGATCATGATGGAGTCTTGTGCTATCTTATTACTTTCTTGAAGTGTTCCTGAAATGCAGACCTTCTGACCAAATTATTCAGGTGTTCTCTCAAGAACAACTTACTTGCTGTGGAAATGAAATCCTTTATAAGGTTGCTAGTAAAACTTAGTTTATATGTAAGGATATATGTTGTCCTTGTTTGTGTACAAATCATCAATTGGGGTGATGATTTCACTGAGTGAAATAGTTGCTTCTATTTTACAGGTTGTAACATGAACACACTAGTGTGAAAACAACCCTCAGTTAAAACTTTATTGCTCTTAGCTAACCTGAGAGATGTCATCTGTTAAATTCCACTCTGATATGTTGGTATGTGGCTGATGTCAATGGACAACTGTGTAAAAGAATTGAATGAAGTGTTGCTACTGCCAGAGCTGTATTTGGGTTGTCCAAATTAAGTTGCTGATCGGTACACAGGCTAGGAATATGTGTAAATCACTACTTTGGCTCCTTAAACAAGTTAGAGGTAAAACATAAACAGAAGAAATGCGGAAGGAGAAAATAATGCTGTTGTAATTGGTTTTTTTTTCAGTCCTGCTCTGTGCGAGATCCAAACACTGGCTTTCTGTTCAATCTGCAGCCATTAGCTTCTGAAAAAGGCTATATGGCTACTGGCATTGGGAAGAAGTTTTTGGTAAGGATTCTGACTGTGCAATCTGTTGCTTATGGATGCTGTTGTTGCATTTTTCCAGTCTCGCTTAGTGAGCAAGTGAAGCTTTGACTCAGTTCTCCTGAAATTTGAGTTGGTAGGAAAGTAGTGTGCTTGAGGGGAGGATTGGAAGATAATTTGATTCATATCGGATGGTATTCAAAGCGTCAAACTTCTGTTTCTTGCCAAACATAAGGTAGCCACGCTTTTGAGGCTATGCATGCCTTTCCAGTTATGGACTCTGTTGTGTAATACCAGTTTATCTGCTGGTGCCGAAGAAATGGACAGTGGAAGGCTAGAAAGGGATTCAATCTGTCCCTATCAGCATGCTTAATGCGATCTGCATGTATCAGTAGTCCTAGGCTGTCCACGGATACTACCATAGTGTTTTTAAGTCTAAGAATAAACTTGCTAAACCGCATCCTGTACTTCTAGTGGGGAGAATTTGTGGACCCTGTAAGCTGAAGATTGAGGATATTGTTCCATTATTATAGTTGGTGATCTTGCAGTTGAGAAATGACAGACTTCTCATGCTGTTTGAAATGGTTGTTGACAAGTGAGTTCTTCTGATGTAGAAACGGCTATTGGGACCTAATTTTTCTGATGCAGTTAATACTGTGTGCACCCACATATCTTCAAAACTTCTAGTTAAACATTTGTGGACCCATGCCAAATTGTGGTGAAATCAATGGCAAGACAGCTGCTGGATGTGAAGCAGAAGACCTGACATCAGTGAGGCTGGTGGAATTGGACAAGACTTTGTATCTGTCTGGTGAAGGGTTTCTAACTCTTACCTACAGAGGTCCTCTTCGTGTGCAGTCAGGTGAGTTCAGGAAATATGCAGTGGAGACGGATGCTGGTCTTATACAAACTGCCTGTGAGCGGTCTTCATTCCTGCCTTTGTTCATGTACTAAAACCTGCTGGGCTGGCCTTGGTGTTCGTCACTTAAACAAGCTAGTCCATGTGAAAATTTTGGGAAGAAATTAAAATCACACAGAATGGTAATGGCTCAGTTTTCAGTAATACGTGTGTATTTCAGAACTCCTGGAGACAAACCAAATATAGTACAAGATTTTTTTTTTTTCTTCCTTACTGAGAAGATTAGTGCTCCTTGCTTGGAGAAATGGATTGTCAAATTGGGAAAACAAGCAAACCTAACTCTGTATCTTTTCTAAGTGAAGTCATTGCTTTAAAATTCAGTTTCATGAATAATGGTCTCAAGTTGTTTAATATCTGAAAGGTCATTTTTGAGTAAGCTTATACTCTCTTAAACAGTTTCTTGAAGAAGTGCTCTAGTACCTCATGTACACCTAATTCATGAATTTCAGTCCGTTTTGCAGGTAAGACTAATGAAAAATGTGTATATAACTTTTGAATTTTACATGCTGCCCAATTGTACTGAAACTGAGTTTCCATAGAAAGGCATACAGCACCTCAGCAACAAAAGGTTTTTAGGAAAATAGGATTTTGGATTCAGGAGCCTCAAATGCCCCTGAATGGTCATTCTCTGTACAAATTGCTATGTTGATATCTCAGATATTTTCCCAGTCGTGATGCTTTCATACCTAATATGATTGAGCTCTCATGTGTTTTGCTTTGAGAGCCTCTGTCATTTTGATACACTGATGACAAATACTACTCTGCCCCCAGAATTCTACGATTTCTTGTGGGGTGTGGAAGGGACGACTAAACAGAACTTAACATACACTACTTAAGTAGCATCAGTATTATTTGTTCTGCAGTCATTACACTGAACTTCTTACAAACAAAAAAACCCCACAAACCCAAAACTTTGTGTGTGATGTAATTTAGTGGTTGCTGGTACAGCTTGCTTGATGTTTTGTGGGTTTTCTGTTTCTTCAAATATATCATGTCAAAGACCTAGGAAGCACAGTTCAGTGGAGGTAATTATGCTCTTGAAATATGTCAAGGCATTCTGGTCTCCCATTTGGAGAGACAGTTGTGGCTGCTAGCCACAGGTCTTTAAACAGGGCTTGTGTATTTACAGTTAAACTGTAAACACTAAGGTAGTGCTTTCCTTGAAGCAATTAGCAGTAAGAAACTGTTAGAAAATTTTGAAGTCAAGTGTTAGCTTGAACTTAAATTCAAATATTCTCGAGTGAACCGGCAGCAGAGAAGTGTTTGTTTTGCAGGAACATCAGACACGTTCACGGTGACTTTCATTTGTAACGATTCGTATCCTGGAGAGCTGAAGTTTGTGCGTGAAGAGATAAACAGTGTGCTGAACATCCATGATACATTTTTTGAGTTTCACACAGCTCTGGCCTGTGCTCCTGCTCCTGTAGACTGCCAGGTTACAGGTGAGTACCTGGAATTTGGGTAGCTTTCATCCAACAAATGTTAGAAGGGTTAATTGAACAGGAAACCTTGGAGGAGGAAAGTTGTAAGAATACCTGTTGTGAAGACATGTTTAAGACTTGAAGCCTTCATAGAAGTTGTAGAGGAGGAGAGGAGGTAAGTTGTTTGAAACAGGCTTAACTTATGAAGACAGGCAAGAAGCTAATGTGGAACATAGTGGTATACGCAAGAGAGCTGATAAGTACTTTGAAAGCCTTTAATCCGTATCATGACCGGGTGCTGCTTCAGCCCAGCTTGGAAGGAAGTGGGTTAAATTATTATTGGCCTCTGGAAAAATGCACCTATGAATTGTGGAGTAGCTACCTGTGGGAAGTAACTGTCAAAGGAATTCTGTTCTACATCTGGTGTTGTGACATTTTTTTATGGAAACAGTACTGTCTCTTAATGGATATCTAATGTGATTCTGAAAATTACTTTGAATTACGTGTATTTATCGATGAAACTTGTATCATTTCAAACCCAATGCTGCTGCAAGTATCTAATAGGTCATATTTCAGCTTACTGTATGTACCACATCTTTCAGATGCTGCGGGCAATGAGTATGACTTAAGTGACTTGAGCAAAGAGGGTGAACCATGGGTTGCTATAGACACTTCAAAGGACGGAAAGAATCGAACATTTTTCTTGAATGTCTGCAAGCCTTTGGCCTATGTGCCTGGATGCCCTGGTAAGCCAAGTGGCAAAATCTTACTAGCTTGTGACTTCTGATGGAAGACCTTATACACAGAATGACATTTCTGGTTATTTTAGTAAGATTTCTTGAATCCTGCCCTCTGAATCACTGAATTCGCATAGACCTGGGTGAGCTATGTCAAGGGTATAATAAACAGAATTTGTCAAAGTGAGAGCAGTCTTAATGCTCATGAAGATTCTTGCATTGAGATGTGTGGGAATAATGCCTGGAGGGCAGTATTTGCCAGTATCCTTGATGTTACTTAGTTTACTTTTTTCAAAGAAGGAAGGAAAGTTAAATGTTGAAACCTCCTAATTGAATGAGGCCAGAAAGAGCAGCTTATGCCATGTCTTACTGCACTTCTAGCCAGTTTGACTTATTTAACCTGTTGCTGTAGTCTTCTGTCAGTCTGTGGGAGCAGAGAAGTTAGTGCAATTTGAAAGATTTCACTGATTGTAGGACAGTAACTTGTTCTATTCCTCAAAGGCTTTAGGCACACAATATCTCTAAAAGTGTTTATGAAAACATTTCTGTTGTGTTCTGCTTAAAGATTTTGAGGCAGCCTGCTTTAATTCTGAAAGCGCTCTTCAAGCTATTCCAACATGTTGTTTTACAGTAAAGTTAACTCTAGTTGTCAAAGCTTTGAACTGAAATACAGGCTTTTTCTTTTGCCTCTAGGTGGTGCCATAGGATCTTGTGTGAAATACACTGATAAAAGCAAGAACCTTGGGGTCATTCAGATGAGCCCACAGGCTGCTACTGATGGGTCATTAAGCATTATTTACTTGAATGGTGACACGTGCAAAGATAAGCAACGCTATTCTACACGTATAATCTTCCAGTGTGATCAAACAATGGTAATTTTCTGTGCCAATTGCTATTGATGAGGATTTTAGAGCTTGGACTTACTATAGCAAAACAGACAGTGTTTTTTCCTCTTGGAATGGAGAGGCTGGTTCTAAAAAGTAATATCTTGTATACAAGTTTTTCCCTTGTCTCTCCTTACAACTGCTTTCCTGAACCTGTACAACTCAACGGTGAACTCTGTCGTGGAATGCTGTGAGCCACTAAGAGCAACACTTTGCTGAAAATGAGTACTGAAATTTGATAATAGAGATCTTGGACTGTGCAACTGCAATGAAAAATGATTCTGAATATATGTTTTGAAACTTGCAATGTAGTTCTTAGTAGGCCTCCTTCACATGGTTCTTTCCTGTAGGGATCGCCAGTATTTGAGCAAGAGGATGACTGTGAATTTGTATTTGTTTGGAGAACCTTGTCAGCATGTCCTGTTGACAAAGCAGAAGGTAAGTGTAGTCACTTGAGCTTTAAAATATCAAACAGATCTGTACAAGAAGTAAATACTTAGTGAAGCTATGTTTGTTTTTTGCCCCATGAATCTTTCTGTAAAAGGTGCTGGCTAGTGGAGGGATGTCTCTTCCGAGCTTTGAGCCAACTAAGATTAGCCAATCTAACATTAAAAAGTACAATTTATGATGACAGGCAAATGTACTTCCCTGTCTAGGGAAAGAAGATAAAGTAATAATGCTGACAAATCGTAGTGCTACCATGTTAAATCACAGGCAGACTTGCTAGTGTCTTGTAAATCTGAAAGCATAAAGTTTCATGAGAACGCAGTTGATCCTATGCCTGGCAAGTCATTCCCTGTCCCCCACTGAAGACTGGAAGTTATACTGTAATCTTGACCATTGTTAGACAATGGGGGAGATACCAGTGGGAGAATAGCAGAGTTTATGGTTGACTCCAGGACATGCAAGAAAGAATCGTGGGTTCTAGCTCTGGGTACTCGTCTGGGTCTTAGATGGGAATCTGAATGTGCAGGTATCTTCTCTGCCCTTGCAGGCTTTGTTTTTGTAACTTGTAGATTATGCCTTGTAAAACATCCAGACTTCCTGTAAAGGATCTGTCGCAACAGTCCTAGATATTATTAAAACTGTCAGTGATCTCATGTGGTGTAAGAGGAATGTTTACAAGCTTCTGCTCTGTAGCGCACAATTATTGATGCTGGTGACAAGATCTGTGGTTCAGAAGGGAGGGAAACTGATGTCTCTAACTTAGTACCAACTTGTTGGATGATTGAGGGGAGCATAATAATCGTGCAATACAGTCTGATGTCTTTTTAAGAGCTTCAGAATACCGAGCAAAGTGTCACTTTAAAACTGAGGACTTGATCAGCAGCAAAGATACTGATGTATATCAGCTGATTAGACTCAAGAAACTAGAATTTTCCGAAACCTTTTCTGTGTACATCTTGGTAGACCTGTAAGGTGTAGCTAACGTTTCCTATGATCAATTATTTCCAAACTCGGCGATCTTCATAGCTGCGAAAAGAAGATGCAAGTCTGAAATCTAGGACAACTTTTTCTTCGGCCTTGTGACCTCGGTTCTTTCCAGATAATTAAGCAAGTCCTGGACTTAGTATCTCTGGTTCTCTACTTAATCTTCATCATGGCTGAGGGAAGAACCTGTGAGGCCACTTTGAGGTAGCTTTTGTAAAGTGTGACTTCTACATCTTGCATTAGTGGCAGTTACAAAAGAAATGTTCCATTTGTAGCTTAGTCTCATAGTTCTAGAGATTGGTGACATCCTGAAACGAGCTACTTGGATGGACTAAAATTGTCCTTCAGTGTCATTGCCCGAAAGTGCCAGCTACTCATTTTTGTGGCCTTTTTTTGTGCCAGTAAACCTAAATTGTTTTAAGTCTATTTGGCATGGCTCGTAGATATGAAATTATATTTTAAAATTCTTGATTTCTCTTTAAAGGAGAGGATTGCCAGGTGAAAGATCCAAGGTATGGTCATGTTTATAACCTGAAGCCACTTTCCAATAAAGACATAAAAGTGAGTACAGATGAATATGACTACTACTTCAGAGTTTGTGGAGAAATAACAGAACCTTGCAAACCAGAGGCTCGCACTGTGTCATCGTGTCAAGTAAAGAAGAGGGACAGTACTTTCAGAAAAGTGGCAGGTATAGCACTTGATTGCAAGGAACTTAGAGAATGGGAAGGTGTAATTGAAGCTGCTATGTGATGAAAGAGGGGTTCTTGCTAATCTTGTACATCTTACGAGATAAAGCACCCTACCCCTTTTGCTTCATGTGCGAATAAAATGTCATGTTTATAGTTATCTTGACACACAGTTATGAATGAGCTCAGCGCTACTGTACTGGAGCAGTACTCGTTTAATAACAAGGTCACAAGTTTTAGAGGAAGTTTGAGGTCTTTCTATCTATTTTATTGTGTGAGTTATTGCTGTCTATGCAACCCTGTTGCCACAGCCACTACTGCAGTTCTGTATTTACTGGATTAGCTGTTTACTTTTCTCAACTCTGCTTCTAGGCTTGCTTACAGAAAAACTGACTTTCAAAAATGGCTTGATAATGATTAATTACACCAGTGGAGAAAAATGTCATAAAATATACGAACGATCAACTGCCGTATTATTCTATTGTGACAAGACTACATCAGAGGTTAGTTGCAAAACATGCTTCCTGTGTATACTGTATTCGAGTTGCCCTCTTCTTGATGTGTGGGAGGGTAAGGTGAAGAATATGACCTAGCTTCCTTCAAGGACTGCTTAATTGTTTATGGGTTAGGCAGGAGATTGAAAGGTCCTGTTGAGGTAATAAAAAATGAGGAGTGTTTTGAATTTCCTGTATAAGGAAGGTACCTTTCATCAGGCTCCAGGAAAGTCAGGGCATGCTGTTCCTTTAAGGGATGCCTGCCATGAGCAAAGCTATTGGAGATGTTGGGAAGGGATGCTCTTCTGGAAATAACAGCTGTTTCTTTGTAAGAAATAAAAGCTAGGAGACTGAATCTGCAGGAAAGTACGTATTGGTTACGTGGCCAGACCAAAATAAGATGGTTACTTGCTTTTAGTATCTCTCTCTGTACTTGAGCTTTCCTTTTGGTTCTTAAACAACAGTGCCTAGAATTTCTTTTGCTTTTCCTCTTATTTCATGGAGGAGGCAGAAGCTCCTAATGGCTGCCCCTTTGTCAGAAGTGTGCATGTGGATAAACTCAGGTTTGGGAGAAGCCATACTTTTAGCTGGTCAGAGGCTCTAAGATTATATGTAAATACAAGTTCCTGGATCTTCCTGAAGCAAGGCTGAGACACTTTGGTAGCTTCAGTGTGTCTAAATGAGAAAGTAAATTCCTTTTGTATTTTGTTCTTTCAGCCTGTATTTTTGAAGGAAACGCCAGATTGCACCTACATGTTTGAATGGCATACGCAGTACGCTTGCCCACCTGTTAAATCTACTGAGTGCTCCTACAAGTAAGTTGGTTCCACAAACTTAAAATGGAGTTGCATGATGACGGAAACAAATACAGCCTTACTGGAACTCAGTGCAATACTGCCAGTTTAGCTATTGTGTTTTGACTTAGTCAGAAACCAGCTAATGTGGCATTCTATGGCAGTGCAATCTATTTTAAGTAACTTTTGCAATTTGTACTTTCTAAAACTAATATCACTGAAGAAAAATGCTTGATACTAAGCTTATTCCCCAGAAGAAGGTCAAAGAAAAGTGAACTGTTAGGTATGCATTTATTGATGGTGGAACTCTAAGTACATTAGGTTGTTACAAGCGTCTAGTTGTTATTCAGCTATAGCTGATTTAAACAAGAGTACAGCTGCTGTCTGTCTGGAACTTCCATCAAACAAAGCTTCAGGAAAAATGTCACCTAGTTCTGTCACAACCAAGTATTAGCTAATTACAGTTTGATAAGTGGGGTCGAACGTGGCTAGTAATTGCCCCAGAGTTTTAACATCTGGCATCATCATAGCTTTCTACCCTAAGGTAAAACAATCCACTGCAACTATGCATTTGTGCTTGCCATGCACTGAAAACCTGCGTGTTTCAATGAAAAGTCAGAATTACGCTTGTATTGGCTGAGGGCTGTGTGTATGTGGACAGTTACTGTGGGGGATGGCTGGTGCAGTGATCAGTCTCTGTACTGTATTTGAGGTTTGTAGGGAGCAGTGAGTCTGGTGCAGGTTTCTTTTCCAGCATGATACTCTTCTTATAGAGTTGTTAAGTTGAAAGTTATTGTAGTAACTGAAGAATTGTAGCTTACAATTACTTGGTTTTTTTCTAAATGCCTCTTAATTTCAATCCTTTGTGTTTCTCACAGGGATGAAGAGGGAAACTTCTATGACTTTTCATCTCTGACACGACATAGAGAGAATTGGGAGGCCATTACTCTATCTGCTTCTGCGCAGAAATACTATATTAATGTCTGCAAGCACTTAGTACCATATGGCGCAGCACGTAAGACCAAAATAAAAATATATTCTTGCTGTAGCTAATGGAGGCAAGTGGTAGGACAGTACTGCTGGCTGTTGCTCAGGGTGAAAAAAAATCGCAAAGCAAACTACATGAAGACATTGGTGTAGTTTTGGCACCAGAGGGACGGGTAGATTGTGAGCCTGATTTCCATCTGCTTGGCAGATGAGATTCCCTAGCAGCTCTTACCTTGCCTTGATGACTTCATCTCTAGCTCTTCCATTGTTGTCCAAAGTCTGCTATGGCTCTTAAGGAATAAAACAGTCTTTTGGCACAAGGTGTTACCTTCAGAATTTTCTCTATGGCATCTTCTGACGCACGCCACACTTTGTGGAAGACCACGTAACAGACTCTAGCGTTTCACTCTGTAGTAGTCCGCTTCCCCACTAGTAGCTGCCACTACTTTCTGCATGACCTTGAGTGAAGTGAGGCAGTTGCTGCTACTTGTGTTTTTGGGGGGAATAAAACACCCCAGTGACTATGATTTGGACAGTTGCTTGGAGGTAGATTAGCTATGACATACCTGAAAGTAGAGTGGAGTTTTGTTCCAGGCAAGTAAGCCTTAATAACACTTAGGAGTAATAAGACAGTTTTTGTTCATATGTTACAGGTTCCTGTCCTTCTGATGCTGCTGCCTCCCTCATGGAGGGAGCAAAATGTACAAGTCTGGGGGAAGTGGCTGATGGTCCCCGGTGGGAAAATGGCGTTTCTGTTCTGAAATATATTAATGGGGACCAGTGTCCAGATAAAATTCGCAAGAAAACAACAATGTTGCGCCTCAAGTGTGATGAAAGCAAAATTGTAAGTGGGCTTCTTCTGGTGGTGTTTTCATGAGTTGTTCATACCACTGTTTGTGGAGAATGGCGGTCCATTCTTATCCTTTCTCTAGTCGTCTGTGGTTGGATGGGAGCCAGTCTTGTAAGCAGACTGGCTGGAAAGAACTTGAGATTTAGATGCTGAACAGTTTTTAAGAGATCTTTTTGTACAATCTGCTAGCAGAGATTTTTATCATCTGTAATAGCTTCAAATTGTCTGTGTTTGTCTTGAAGATAAATGTATTGCAGGTTGGGAAGTGTTTCAAGTAGTAAATAATGCTATTGGCTGTGTAGTTCTTAACTCTTGCACGTCTGTATGCCTTGCCGTTAAGTATTCTTCTGTTTGGTGAGATGTCTTACTCTCACCTTCCGGCTTTTCTGTTGCCCAGCTAGGCTGCCTTTACCTCTCTGATCAATTTTATTGCTCCTGATAATGGTTCTGTATGGTTGAATATTTGAAATAGTCACAGTTAATGCTCTGTCCTTGGATTAATTCATTGGACCACAATGGTCTGTTAAGTCCTAGGACTGGCACTCGAATTGAGCTCAGCTATAGGCTTCAGGGATAACCCTGTGGCATGAAATCTTACAGCATCACTCTGTAGAGATGTTGCTCCCTCCACTGTTTTCATGTTTAGGAGTCGAAGCCAGAACTTATAATGGCCATTGAAGACTGTGAATATACCTTCTTATGGTTCACTGCTGCTGCATGTCCTCTTAAAAGCAACGTGCAAAATGACTGCCGGGTAACCAGTCCTGCAACAGGTAAGGAGGAGACCTCAGGATTTGGTATGTGGAAGAGTCCGCTGGAAGCGGCACTAATGCGTTTGTGTTCTTGAGGAATTTCATTAGAAAAGGGCAGTGTGGCACGTATTCTGGATAGTGACTAACAAGCTTATTGGTGGGTAGAAATACCTTGTAAGGCAATGTCCCTTGGAACATAACTAGTCTATAGTTCTGAAACTAGTGTTACCCGCAATTATTGATATGAATTAGTAATTGTTTGCCTTTCTAAGCTAGCAGGCAATTAGAGGCTGGTTGACCTTCCTACTAAATTAAGTTACTGAAAGCTTTTAATACAAAGAAATATCTTGATTTTGAATCTGAAAAAAAAGACTAAAATTATTCCCTGATCTGCCTACAGGCCACCTCTTTGATCTGACATCACTAAAGCGAGAGTCTGGCTATACCATCAATGATTCACATAACAGAAAAATTGAATTGAATGTTTGCGCTGAAGCTAAAAGTTCATGTGCTAATGGAGCTGGTAAGCATCTTGTGCTCTGTGATACTGTAATCACTAACTGTAGAGTACCCAAAGGAAACATTTAGCTCAAGTTTACAGTAAAATGCAAGGTGTGGGTTTTACTGCAAATGTGGAAGGCGTGAACAGCTGTGTGAAATGAAAGCGATGTATTCATCTCAAACTCCATTCCTAAATTTATATGGGCTCACTTCTAGTCCAATCTCTTTAGGTCTGAATGGGTGGGTATGCTTCCGGACGTGAGGGCAGGAGTGTAGATGTTTCTGCTGTGCCTCTTGGCTGTTGTGAAAAGGAAGAAGTTATGAGCTTCCAGCTAGAGTGGACTGAGCACAATAATTGCTCTATGGTGATGTATTGCTGTAATGCATCTGCACTGAGCCTTGTGTCCGCACTTCAAACCATAACCAACACTCTTTCCAGCTTTCTGTTCTGTTTTGGATGCTTCTGAAACATCAGTAGAAATTAACTTGTATTTTAAGCTGCTTACGAGCAGGTTCAATTGCTAACTCTTTTGTCAAACTGAACATAAGACAACATTTAAGCATCTTAAGTACTAAAATAGGAGTATTGCTTGTGAATTAAAAATTATTTTTGTGTAGTTAGGAGAAAATATTAGATTGATTTGATTTCTAAAAGGCATCTTAAAATTACATATAATCTGTCTGATGTTTTGTGTTAATTTTCTGGTTTTCAGAGAAGTGGTAACCAAACACTGTGCTCTGTGATTGCTTAAACATGTGTAGATGCAGTACATTCTGCTGGTTAATGCAGTATTAAAGGCAATATTTGGTCTTTGTTTCGATGTAGTTCAGCTCATTTTAATGGCAATTCTGGATGGTGTGAAAAATCCTATTTTTCTTAGGAAAATTAAAGTGAGACTAAAGTCTTAAGTTTCCTGCTGTTTGTGTTGTAAGGTGCAATTTTGAAGGGCAGTTACATCAGACTTGATCAGTTTTGTTCATTTGTCTTTTTTACTGTAGCTGTCTGCATCACTGGTGGTCCAAAGCCAATTAATGCCGGAAAACCGAGTAAAACGCTAACTTACGAAGATCAAGTGTTAAAGCTTGTCTATGAAGATGGAGATCCTTGCTCTGCAGACCCGGAACTGAAGCATAAAAGCTATTTTAGCTTTGTATGCAAATCTGATGTTGGAGGTGACAGCTGGCCTGTTTTTCTGTCTTTTGACGAGCAGACATGCACTAGTTACTTCTCTTGGCATACTTCCTTGGCTTGTGAGGAAGAGGTAAGAATTACTTCGACGGAAAACACTTGCGGGACTTAATTTCAGGGGGGAAGTTAGGCATATAGCAGTGTATGCTTCATATTCCTTGAGGGAAAAGTCTTTTCCTGTAGCACAGAACCCAGGTTCCTATAGGAGTTCTCAAATACTTTTCTTACTGACTCTGAGCAGGGATGAACAGTACGTGGCAAACTTCTGGTCCGCATGGCGAGCAAAGTTAAAACTTGAGCACTGCAGAATAACTCCTCTGTGGAACATACTTAACTGCTTTTCTGTACAGCTCAAATGGAAGCCATAGGGCATCTTCTTGGGAACTGATGGTTAAGATCCTCCAATGCAACAGGCCAACAGAGCTTAGGTTGAGTTGAGGATGGATAGTATCTCTGTGCATGGGGATAGTCTTTGTTTCTAAGCAAATGACTAGAGGCCAGGCAAGTGTATGATCAGTTTGCTCAGTGCAAAAACTGATAAACCTTGATGGCGTGAATTTAGCATCTGCCTCTGCTGTGTAACACATGGTGTAATAACATGACTTGGTCAACTGTAGAAGAACTGGTGTTCCAGACAATACTGTGAGCTAGTCTTACTTTAGTTAATTTTAGCTAGTTAAGTTGTTGCCAGTAGTGGGTGCACAGAGTAAAAGCCAGCAATAGGAATAGAAGGCTAAATGAGCTATAGGGTGGATTCAGATCTCTTCTTAACACCTGAACATTACCTTTTGTGAATCTGCTTAATCATTCTTCTTGCTGCCTTGATTACTTCTAGCGTGACCATCATTCTCCGTGACAAGTTGTTTTTCCTCATAATCACTGTCTCAGTACTATCAAATTGCCACTACCACTCTCGCTTCCATTTAGGAAAAATGTTTTTTAGTTTTCCTTTCCCTGACAGGAGCTGTTACACATCCCCTCCTTTTGTAAGAGTTCTGCTACACACAGCTCTGGTTTCCTCTTCAGCAGTACGTACCATACCGCAATACAAATCAACAGTGCCTAAAAACATTGTGTTTTCTAGCCTATCAACTCTGTTCAGTGATCGTTTGTGCATTTCTAATCACTTTTCACAGTGTATCCACAGTGTGGTGATAGCTACATAGCAATGATGATTATTTGCCCTGAAATTAAATGGTAGTTTTGTTACTTGCTCCTTATCTGATACCTAAACAAGAATAGACTTCCCAAATTCCAGGTAGGCTGTCAGTAAGCTTTAAGAATGTGTGAAATAGATGGTGAGGAAACGCAGTGCTCAAGCTGTCAACTTGCAATACAGTAACTTTACATTGTTATAACCAGCTTGTTGTAAACCAATGGTCCAATGTTGTGTTGAGAGGTGGGGAGAGGAAGCAATTGTAGGATCTACTGATCTTATGAAGACATAGTGACTGTATATGCTGGAGTATGCATGCCGGAGCTTTACGTCTTGGTGTCGCTCTGATATGGACTCCATTCTGTAAGAATGTTTAAATCACTGAGGTTTTTCATATGCAGCTAATAGGTGCTTAGTATCTATAGGCAAACAAAAATTGTAACAAGTACTGCTTTACTTAAGTTGAATTTGAAACTTTTAAAATGTAGTTGCACTTCTGGCCTTATGAAGGACAGGATGTTTGTCAATAAATCAAAGCAAGTAATAAAAGAATAAGAGCAGTGAAATGTGCTTTCTTGTAGGTGAACTGCTCAGTATTGAATGGCAGTTCTGTTATTGACCTGTCTCCTCTGATCCATCGCACTGGATATTATGAGGCATTTGTGGATGAAGATATAACAGATGTTTCTCCAGACTTCTACATCAACATTTGTGAGCCTCTCAATCCGATCAAAGATGTCAGTTGCCCACCTGGAGCAGCTGTGTGCATGGTTCCTGTTAATGAATCGCCAATAGTGAGTACTATGCCTGGAATCATTGAAACATGCATTTCCCTGCTAGTTTGAAACAGTATCCCTGGCTAGAGACCTGCTTTGAACCAGAGGCTTGACAATGGGTTGAAGAAATGGAATACAAATTTAAAATCTACCCTGCAAAATTGCCTTTCATCGCTTCTCTGCGAACAAGTATTTTCCTATCCTGAACTCCAGCGATTTTTTTGGGGTGCCAGAAGATTCCGTTCTGTGATAAATGTGAAAAATTACAACAGAGAAATTTTTCGTGTAGTGCTGTGTGCCAAGTACAGAGCCTGGGAAGCAGAACACCTCTTAATCTGCCATTCTGTGGCACAGAAGTGGCGTGCTTGATCCCATGATAGCCTGTTGCAATATGAAACAGCATATGTCCTAGCATGCTCCAAAATGCATTTAGTACTTTCATGTGAGAACTTCACGGCTTCATGAACAGCAAGCCTGTGACAGAATGTTGGTTAACTTGTCTATGTTATTACTTTGAGAGATGAAAGCTCTTGCTGTTCGAGGTCTTGTTTGTGAGCTGTAGAAGGTGCACATAAAAAGTTGATATTGTTTTCCATGGACTTCCACATTGATGTAGGGACCTTACTCCATTGTTAAGACTATGCTGGTTTTAAGTGATAGTTGGTACTTTGGCACAATGATTTAAAAAACAATCTACCTATAAGATGCAGAAGCTCCCTGGGTTTTGTCAGGCTTAGTCAAAGAATGTTTTGAGCTGCCCAACTTGTGTTATGTTTGAATTGAAATACAACAACTGTTCTTTGAGTATAGAATGCAGTTTTCAAAAGTGCAGTAGTTGTGCTCCAGTGTAAGCCAAACAGATGAATCTGAATTGATCTGAATCTCTGGGCTGATCTGAGATCTAGGTGTGTTCCATATGTCTCTTAATACATATTTTTGCTTGTGTAGGATATCGGTCGTGTTACTGAACCTCCTAAGTTAAATGAGGCAGTAAATGAAGTTTACATCACTTACAACAGCACTACTCCTTGTCAGATAAACAACAAATTGAACTATACTTCTCTTATTGTATTTCACTGCAGCCAAGGAACTAGTCTGGTAAGACATCTAATAAACTTATGTTGATATTGGAATGCAATGGGAAGCGGGTAGTAACCAGTGTTAGCTTTGTTTAAAACTATATCAGGGATTTGTTTCTGGCATATAAGGATGGACTTGTTTCAACCAGGAATATACATACTATTTGCATTCTTAACTGGGCAGAATTTCATATAGTGCACGGCAGGTTCTGATGGTGTCAAGGATCAGATTCCACTGAAATAATGTAACAATACCTTATTGCTGGTGTTAAACTTAATGCTGTATTGCACCTTGTCGAGGTCCAAAAGCTTGTACTTGTACCACAAACTAACACAAGAACTACTGTAACTGTTTGTAAACCTATTACCGTGAAATGTTTCCTCTATGTTGTAACCCATTCCGTAATCATACACAGCTTTAAAAATTTGCATTTAGGTGTTTATGTTTTTATTTTGTGTGGACGCCTGAAGACTAAATTGAGGTTGCATAGTGGTATGAATTTAACACTACTTGAATTTTTTCAATGCTTTAACAAACTGTAGAGAAGCACTTAAGTATGATATTTGACAAATTAGAGCTCCATCAAGATACACGGTGGAACCATTTTCCATCAACATAGGGCATGAGCTGAAACTCTGTGCAGCTCTGAATGTTACACAGGCCATGCTCGTATTATTATTTAAAATATGACAAAGGAAATGACATTCCTTCTAAACCTTAATTTGGTGAACTTTCTTAATGTTCTCTACCATGGAGAAACACAGTTCTGTCTCACTGTTGTTCCTGCTTGCAACTAAGCTGAACATCAAAATCTTGACCCTAAATAATAAGAAAGCCTGTGTACTTGAACTACTGCTTTGGTTGTTTTCTGGAGCTAGGTAGAATGGACTTCACATGTAGCTTTTTTGATACCAGTTGTAATATGAAGGCATGGTGTTTGTCTTAGAGTCAGTAAGGTCTAGCATCAGTAATAACTGAGGTTAACTGTTGGGGGGGGGCAGGGAATGCAGAAAGAGCAACAAACTCTGCAAAAATTAAACCGAATGTATCTTGCTGTGTTCTTTGGTAACAGGGCAAGCCAAAGATGATAAGGAAACTTGACTGCAGTTTTGTGTTTGAGTGGGAAACTCCGGTTGTGTGCCCTGATAAAGTGAAAACTTTAGGCTGCTCTGTGACTGATGAACAGCTACACTATACTTTTAACCTGACCAGCCTTTCTGGAAGATCATTCGAGGTAATGCCATCTGGTGGTGGGATTTTTTTTTTTTTTTTTCCCCTCTTTTTTCTCTTTATTTGTAATTGCTCATCGCTGTCAACATTTTAAAACTGAAGCAGAGATTTCTTTTAAGCATCCTGGGGTGTTAGAGGAGACTGAATCACATGCTGGAGCTGTGGTCAGTGTTGGTATTTGTTTGGCCTCTGACAGAGGGAATAATATCACAGGGAATAACATTAGGTTTTTAATGTTCTTGAGATGTGAATATACTCATGAGGAAAGGAATGAGAAATCTTCACCTGTGGCAGAATCCCGAATGTGAAAACAAGTCTGCTGAGCAGACTATATCCTTGGCCCTGTGGGTTTACTTTATCTGAAGTTTTGTCATATTAAGGAAGGCCAGACTTGCAATATTAGTTGTCTGATTTTCCTCCTGTGTTATGCAAGTGCTGCATGGGACTTGGTTTATAAAGCTCTTGGGTGGTTCTTTGTAAGTATTGACCCTAGGCTCTGAGGCAGCCTTGTTTATAATGCGTCTGGATGTCTCCACAGGTATTCTCTGGATCCGGCAGTTACCATGTTGGTGTATGCAGTAAGGCAACAGACTTGCCCCAGGGAACATGCAAAGATGGGGCAGTGTGTCTGACATCTGAAAGTGGTGTGTCATCTTTTGGAAACATAAAGGAAATGAAAGTGGACTATAGCCACCAGGATGAAACTGTCATCTTGCAGTATACGGGAGGTGATCACTGCCCTCCAGGTGAGATTGAAGCAGATGCATTCTCTATGTAAAAACTTGTCAGCTTTTTTTACCCTTAAAATGTAAGGTTTTGTTGCGATAGGAGGGTAGCAGCATGGATTTTGCATGTGTTAATAGAAACATGTACTTTTGTTAAATCACGTGCACCATACTAATGTGCAACCTCAACACGTATCTCCTAGAAGAGTCTGCAACTTTTCTGTGGGGACAATTGTAGCTAATTGTACACTACATCTTAGTTTTCTCATTTGGTTTAGACTTAATGTTTCAGTATTTCTGTTGTCTGCCTCTGGCTATGACTTTTCATGAGTAGTGTTGAAGTACAGGCTTTGGATATGGTCCTGAATATTGGTATGCCTGCTGTACTACTGCATGTTATTAAAAGGATGTACCTTTCTTTCTTAGTGACTGAAAAGGGAGAGCTTTGTGTTTTCCCCTTCAAGTACAAGGGGAAGACCTATGAGGAATGTATTACAGAAGAAAAGAATAGGCCATGGTGTGCTACAACTGAAAACTACCAGGGAGATGGAAAATGGGGATTTTGTGGTAACGGTAAGAACTTCGTATACTTCATTTGCAAGGATCTGAGCTGACACAGGGATTTTGCCATCATCAGGCTGGGCATAAGATGTCAGGTGCAATACAATGGAAGTAAAGAGGTAGGAGTGGGCAAGAGAAGGAATCTATGGGACAAACCTGACTTTACTCGAGTGAGCAAAATACTTTTGAAATAAAAAGTTTATGCCTTTAGATAAATGAGTGGTTAAGTCATAAGTGATGACTTTACTTTGACAGAGATCAGTCCTTTTGGAAGGAGCACTGCTTTCTAAAATGCATGAAAGCTAACCTAGGGAATAAAACTGCTAGGCAAAGCATTTGTGCCCCTTTGCTATATGAAACAGTACCTGATTACAATTTTTGTTGCTACCACAAAATTGCTATACTAACATCCATACATGCCTGAAAGACTCTTGCAAAGTACTTTTTTCCTTTTTTATTTCCCCCCCTCCATCTTCCCCATTATAGCAACTGCAAGAAGGGAATCTACCATAATCTTCACATGTGATGAAAATGCTGGTGTTGGGAGACCACAGCTTCTGAGTGAGACACTTGGCTGTGCTGTCACATTTGAATGGCAGACTCAGGCTGTTTGTCCTCCCAAGAAGATGGAGTGCAAGTTTGTCCAAAAACACAGAACTTATGACTTGAGAATGCTCTCTTCCCTGACGGGATCATGGATCTTTTTCCACAATGGGAACTCGTGAGTAGTGAGCAACTCCCAGAGAGCAGCTTGCTCCTCAATACAGTTGAAGCTGTAATGTGGCGTAGTACTTCTGTTCAATTCCTGTTCAGAGTCTGTTTAAATTGCTGACAGTGTGTTAAAATGGTCAGTGCTTAACACTGTGTATAGACAAAAAACCAGAAAATAACCCATTTTATCTGAAGAGGATGAATAATTACTGTCTTCATCCTCGCCCCTCCCGCTATTGGTAACCCTTTTTAAAGGATGAACAAGTCTAAACTAAAGGCTTTGTAAAGGCTTTCTATTTAAACTGCTATCTTAAAGTTATTTTGTAGTTTTAATGCAATTTTTTGATTTCTTAGTCCCGTTGGACAAAAATCTTGATGACTCAGTTGCTGTCTTTGGACTTGAGTGTGTAACTTTTTCTCTAAAGTTCAAGTAGGGCTTTTTCCCCCCCATTCCTCTAAGTATCAGCTTAGAGGAAGATACGAATGGCAGGAAGTCATCAACCTCCCTAGCCTTCCCCCTCCAGTTAGCAAATAGAAATGAACTGGCAAGGATGAGAGCATCTAATTCTAAACTTATGATGAACTGTGGGGTAACAAAACAGTTTTTAATGCCTTGCTACTAGTTCCTCTGTTCTAGTAAAACTTAACTGGTATAGCTCTGAAAACATGCTGAATTGAAGATGGTACTATAACCTATATAGCTGAAAAAACTTCTAGGCATTTCTTGACTCAGTTCATCTCTAGTTTTGACGTAGTTCAAAATTAACTAGTGAACTAATCTGGTAAATGATCAGTTTACCAGATTGATCAATTATCAAGTCATTTACTTGAAAATGATAGTTAGATGTAATCTGCTAAATCTTAGTACGTGCGTTACTCTGTCAGCTAATTCAAGTATCTAATTTTTTTCAACCTGGCTAGTTTCTCATGAGGATTCTAAAGCTTATGTGTCACTTTTTCCAAGTTTAGCCTAAATTAATTTTAAAGAAGTTTTTGTCTACCCTGTTCTCTGTAGGTACTATGTGAATCTCTGTCAGAGGGTACATGAGGGACCCACAGGCTGCCCTGAAAGAGCCAGTATTTGCAGGAAAAGCAACAATGGAGACGTTCAAGTTCTCGGACTTGTTCATACACAGAAGCTGAATGTGACAGGTAGAGTTACTTTTGTTCCTGTAGAGCTACAGATAGTTAAATCTTGCAGCCTAGCTATAGTGGTTCTTAAATTACGGTGAAGCCTTTATTTTTAAATATCTCCACAAAATATCTTTACCAGCGAATCTTCTGTTTAAAACCAAAACCAGTAAATGCTACTACTCAGAAGTAATGTTGAAGCCATGAGAAAACGTTGAAGCAAATAAACAGTGTTGTCATTAAAGCTGCAAGAAGTGAATTGTCCATCTGAACATCAAGAAACACTTTTTTACGGTGAGGGTGACCAAGCGCTGGCACAGGCTGCCCAGAGAGGTTATGGAGTCTCCTATCTTAGAGATATTCAAAAGCTGTCTTGACCTGGTCCTGGGCAGCTGGTTCTCAGTGGCCCCTCTTGAGCAAGGGACCTCCAGATGTCCCTTCCAACCTCAACCAGTCTGTGATTCTGTAATTGTGGGAGGGAGAATTATTTTTGTTCATCCTATTTTGAAAGACTTGTTCAATGTCTACTAACTTCTTCAATTAAAGCAGCGTGTGAAAGATGACTAAGGGGCTTCATTCTTAAAAGGAATAAAAAAATCTCAGCTTTACCCAAGTTTTCAGTTGTAAGAACATTTTTTTAAATTGCTGCTGAGTTTGTGAAATTGAGGGAAATCTTCCATCCAGCAACAAAAACAATGGGATGTATTGCATGTGTTTATTGCCTGTGTTCATTTATAATGGATATCTTCATTTACTCTTATGTTTAAAAAAAGATATCTTAGTTGTAAACATTCGTTATGGCTATACTGGTGACCTGAACACAAGGTACAACGAAAATACAAAGGTGTTTGAGGAGTGATTTTTAAATTATCGTTAGTGTGAAGGCCTCAGATTACTGAAGTGCTGTAACTGATATATGGTCTGTGCAGGGGGGAAAGAAAATCCTGAAAGTTAATCTGAAGTAATGAAGTCTGGAGAATGAGCAAAGGGAATTTGGCAGTTGCTTACAAAAATCTTGAGTGTCACCATTGTTCTCTTCTAGGTGATACAGTATATATTAGTTATTCCAGTGGGCAGGAATGTAGGAAAAACAAGAAAGTAACAACAATTATAGAACTGAAGTGTGCAAAAACAGTTGGCATGCCTGTGCTGCAGAGGTGAGTACCAAATTAACATGCCGGTGATCTTCATGGTTTATTCCTCTGTACCTCTCTAGTAAACTGTAAGTCTCAGGACAGTGACTGTCTGTTATGTTGGACAGTCCCTAAAGTAATCCTTGGTCTGCGCTTTAAAGACATGGATCTTCTGGAGCTTGTGCACATGTTCACTTCCATATACAATTGTATTTTCTATTTATCTTAAAATTTCTGAGCAAAAATTTAAGCATTCTACTTCCAGATTAGATCTGACAATGGCTGCGATGCTGTTTTTTTCAATATCGGTTGTAGTACAGCCACTCTTAACTTTGCTCAAAGTCTGTTTAGTAGAAAACACTTACTGTAGGTAAGTGTTTGAGCTAAGAAAACATGGTTTGTTGTTTCAGTACAGATTATTTAACTAGAAGCTGTCCAAAGTGAGGTATATATGCATGATCAGAAATAGTAAGGAAGCTTGATGGCTTTTTGATCAGACTGATTTTGATTGATTGTATATTGTTCATAGAATTCAGAAATTGAGCAAGATGCTCTGCAGGAGTCAAAGAACTAGGCAGCAAAATCTGACTAGCATATACTCCTTGTCCTAGTTAAATAACATGCAGCACGTTAAACCTGCTGAGAGCAGCCTGGAGCATCTGTCCTATGAGGAAAGGCTGAGGGAGCTGGGCTTGTTCAGCCTGAAGAAGAGAAGGCTGAGAGGGGACCTTATAAATGCTTATAAATATCTGAAGGGTGGGTGTCAGGAGGATGGGGCCAGACTCTTTTCAGTGGTGCCCAG
>Ga0065711_1033877_pt1:0-20000 | contig 24669 bp, 9 predicted proteins | sample Hoacrofraction12_FD_59098 | JGI IMG/M metagenome (GOLD analysis project Ga0065711, IMG submission 59098) | Hoatzin crop microbial communities from Cojedes, Venezuela - Epithelial fraction 12 v2 (version 2) | ecosystem: Host-associated > Birds > Digestive system > Esophagus > Crop | place...
TGGATGGGCGATGCCCACTACTTGAGTAGCCAGGAGGGGGGACTGCACCCTGCCTGTCGCCTTCCCCGCTCGCCCTGCCTGCGCGAACTGCCGCGCAAACTGCTGCGCCGCTCCCGGGCTGCTGCGCCGGCTCTGTTCGCCCGCGCTCCCTGGGGGCTGCCCGTATCCGTGAGGGGGTTTGGCCGCTGTCACACTCGACTCCGCCCCCGCTGAGTCAGAGCTCGGGGGCACCTCTCGCTTTCCCGCTCGGGGGAGGGGCTGGGGTCTCCTCTCTCTCGGCGCTTTTTGCCGCCTCGCCGCTGGAGAAAGGGTTCCTCGGCGCGAGCCTCTGCTCCAGAGCCCTTCGCCTTCAGTAGCTTCCCTTTCACTTTAAAATATAAATGTCTAAAGCTTTTGACTCTCTCAGTCATAACACAATAGTAATAGCCAGCTGATTTGGCCCAACTTGAAAGTAGTAATCCAATAATAGTAAGAAAATTTTCACTATCTGTAAGTTACATTGTAACATAAAAAACGAGTTTAGTAAACTGGAAAAAGCCCCACTTTAAATTGTATAAAAATGAGAGGTTTTACCATATCCCAGTCAAATACTTTGAGGAGGTCAAATCCAAACATAATTTTGATTGCTTTTCTACAGCAGCCTCTCAAGCTCAGTTTCATGTGGAAATTTGGAATTTCCCTTGTAGCAGGAGCCCTTTACTGCTGTTAGTGAGACAGGGTGGAATGTCCTCTTCAGCCATATAGTTGTATGATCCATTTTTTTGGAGTGTTATGCCATTGCTTTTAGCGGTAGCATGAGGTGATGAACTCCAAAGGCTTAATTACACGTTGCCTTTTATACCAGTTTTACATGTATCACTTTTCACTTGGTTGAAATGTCTGCTTGGCTTGGTGCTATGGGAACGATGGAACTTGGGTGCAAACCTTCTGTGATGGGTTATGTGTGTTCTTGAGGAGCATTTTTGCATCCCCAGCTGGGGCTGGTGCCCCTTGGTCCCCTCCGTGCTGGGCCTTACCTGAAGACTCATTTTGAGGCATTTTTGGAGGGCCATGGATGTTGGAGGCGTCGAAAATGCACGTGAAAACTTGTTGCTGGTATTTCTCCCTTCCTCTTTTCAGTTTTGCTTGTCCTAGGCCTGATCTGCAGCCAGCCAGGGTCAATGAGAGGGTTTTCACCGCCTGCAGTGGGTTTTGCATCCTGCGCAGGCAATGTGATGCTGACAAATGTTCGCATGCTCTTTTTGTTTGCTTTTCTACAGAGCGCTTGACAGCACACTTCAGCAGGGCATTGGTTCAGGGGCACTGGCACTGGCATTGAGAGAGAAAGGATGGATACAATTATGCAGCTAAACTTGAAGCTGCAACAGGAACAGAAACTTTTCAGTGAAATGCAGGCACTGTGAGATTCCAACTTGAGCTGTTTCCCCAGAATAGGTGTTTTTATCTTAACAAAGTAAATTCTGTATCTTGGTGAATAAGGTTACATCCCCAAAACATGCTTCTGCCTGTGATGGTAAATACAACAGGGGAAAGGCTGAGAAGTTTTCCATAAAATAAATTAATAACTAAAAAAAAAATTCTTCCTAAATCTGTGAAGGGTGCAGCAGAGGATGAACCAGTCAGTGCACATCTGCGATGCTCCCCTGTGAGATTTAGCTAATTCAGGCCATGAGTCAAGAAAATATTTAAGCATGTCCTAAGTGGCACTTGAATGAATACGTAAAGTAAGGCAATTGCTTCAGGGTTTCCTTTAGAATGGGTGTTATCGGGTGTTGGGGTTTCAGTGACTTACTGAGGTGGGATCAGGTCCTGCTCTGCCCACCTCATGAGAGCAAAGCTTGTTCCCTTATGGTTTTCTGGTGTAAGCTTCCCCCATATTTACCTTCCTGGGGAAATGTTTCACAGAGAGCCGGCAAAATTAATCTCTTATGCATGTTTGCCAGCTGAGAAAATGATGCTCCCCAATGCCAAGCCTGGATGTGTCCCTGGCCTTTTGTTTAAAGTCTCTGTTTGGATTCTCTGAAGAAGCAGGAGTGAAAAGGAGAAGATTCTCGTAATGGCAAGCGTGCTAATTCTGGCAAAGTATGGAAGGGTTTTGTTGATACGCTCTTTAAAAGCATGATCTGTTTTCTGCTTCTAGTTAAAGAGGGTAGTGGCAGTCTTTAGTGGTTGCATCAATGTAGCCCATGTTATTATGTACAGATGTGCCAGCTGCAAGTAGGCATTATCTCTTTGATAGTGCTAAGCACTTTACAGTGGGTCAGAGAAGTGCAGCTCTCAACCAATAGATCTAATTGCAATCCTTTTATGTTCCCTATGATTGCAGGTTTCTCCAGCACTATAAACAAATAGTAATCAACTAAACCTGTTACCTCTGAGCAGCGATGTCACGATATGAAATATTAACTGTTCCAAATACAGTAATGATGGTTTAAAACTGTATTTGTTCTTGAAGGTAAAAAATAAGGAAAAAATCAGGAGCACTAACACGGGCAGCGTGAAGAGCCCTCTGGCTCTCTTTCATCTAATGAAAAATTGTGTCTATATATGACATGTTTTATGTGGTCAAATACAGTGTAAATATTGTGTACATCTTTTGCTATAGCAGCAACATATTAATAGTACCACAAATAGTCTCTGCCTCCGAATCTACATTTTTATGACACTGTTATGCTAATAGAAGACAAACTTATATTTTGCTGTTCGTCTAATCCACCCCAAATTAATCCATTTGTATTCCTATAATCCAGCTAACTCTTTTCTCACCTCAAGAAATATCGGATGCAGGCCCCAAACATGCAGCTGATGAGATGGAATAGAGCTGAAAGCAGAAAAGGGTGTGCCTTTACCCCCTTTTTTTTTAACCTGTTTTCTTCCTATCTCAGTAAAATTTTGGTGGAAGCTCTTTCTGGCTGCTGGCTTGCTGTGATTTTGGAGAGGGTGAAGGGAGGAGTTATTTGAGGAGCATTCTTTTTAAGTGCTTAAATTGAGATGTTTCTACTTTGTATTACCATGCTTGCAGTAAGCTGGACAATTTTGAGTTTTGGCCAAGTCTGGTTGGGAAATGGGCCCCAGGTGCCTGATCCTGTCCCCGCTATTGAGCTCTCTTGACCTGCAAAGAGTGGGCTTGGGCTGGCTCAGGGTAATTCCCCGCTGGCCAATCCCAAAACGTACTGGAGTTACTTTAATAATTTTTTTAGTGTAGATGGTTGAGTTTGAGGTCTTGTGCATCATCACCATGTAACTTACTGGTGTGGGTAGAGAGGGAGATTCAGGGAGGCAATGGTACCTGGATGCACGTGAGATGTCCATGGGTTAGACATCAGCTCCTCAGATGCTGGAGTCATCCCTGGAAACAGCCTCAGCATCTTGAAGCATCAAAATGGAAGTTTCCAAGTAAATTGATCATGAAGGAGAATTTATGAAATTTTTCACAGTTCAGGATTTAATCAAATCTGATCAACGCAGCTCTAATGCAAGGTGAACATGTTGATCGCTTCCACTGGAGGGTAAAAAATACTAAAGAAAAGCTGGGGCTGTAAGTGCAGCGTGCATTTCCACTTGCTCTCATGCTGATGCAAGGTGATTTAATTATTAGAGTGCTGGGGCTGCTCATTGTTACACATTTAGAGGCATAAATAACCCAACCAATGCCAACCCTTCCCACCCCCAGCTGCATCTGTCCAGATCCTGGCATGGTGCATCCCGGTCTGACCCACCAGGCGCCCGGCCGAAGGGGGTCAGTGTTAGGCTAGGCTTTGTGCCTTCCCCGCGCCCCCAGCTGCCACTCACCCGGGGAGCAAGAGATGGAGATTGGGAATTAAAATGTCTTTAAAAAGAAAATAAGCTTTTATATCAGCCAGCTGGCGAAAGGATAAAGGACTGTGCTCACAAGATGCAATCAAAATTCAACAGTGTTTTATTAAACATGTAATATTATCAAACTAAACAAAAGCCCTCAATGGCTGGTAATACAATGCAATACAATTTAGGTTTTTTTTCATGCCATTCATACAAAAGTATCATTGAACATTTGGCTTCTAGTTATGAGCTGCACATGCAAATACCAGTACACGTTGTGGGCTCAACAACAAACTGCAATGTGTCCTGCAGGTAGATCACAGATCATTCTGTTTCTTTTCCAGATAACTCCTGCTAATGCACAAGGAAAATAGGTGGCTTACAGAATTAACCAGCCGAAGGGGCCAAGTTTAACTGTCTGTTAAGGACCATGATCTGTGAACAGTTTATTACGTTTATTCCTCTGAGATAGCCTTGTTTGTAGACTTCTGTCCTGGTGCCTCCCCATGCAATGACTGCAAATCAGCAGCTGATTTTGGTCCTCCTGTTGATTTTTATATTGTTCTCAGTTTGCTTTTCTAGCACCTAAGTTGATCAATAATGGATAAAATGCTGTGAACAAAACTAGATCAGTGCATCGTTTAGATACACCTCTTCTCTACTTTCATATTTAATTTTGCACCAGTGAAAAGATGTAGACCCAAAGCAAAGTCTTGGAGCTTGGATTGGGTCTGGAATTGTGGCCACAAAACTTGTTTCTAAAAGGTTTTGGAGACTCCTGTTACATCTGACAGCACAGCATGGTCAAACAAGAATGCTGGAGCCAGACTCTGGGTCCTGCTGAAGTGGTCACCCCATGGTGCCCATGCTGTGAGGGTCTCATAAGGCCATCATGTCAGTCCCATCCTCTTAATCCCACCTTGAGTTAGGTGTAAAGGACAGTTTCAAGTGCAAGGCAACAGTGAATTGAGCCCTCCAATCATTTATAATTATCTCCAAAGGACAATCAACAATTAAATTGCATTATTAACTCTTCATCTCACTGGAAATATGTGCTATCTTTCTTTTAATTACCTGAGGTATAGCTCTTCCCTTGACTATATTTACTTGGTGAATTTTGGTCCCATAAGGGGATCTTTCAATTAAAAAGAGAGGGGGAAGCGTGCCTGGTCTCTATCAGCTCAGCAAAGCAACTTGGTTTAAAGGTGTTTGTGAACAGCAGCTCAGGAGCAACTCGGCTGTGAAATCTTTTACTCCCTGAAGAACCCCAAAGGCAGAGCAGCACAGAGGAAAAAAAAAAATCACTAAGAAGCCCTAACCTTGTAACTTACAGTTTTTGCTAAAAATATATATTAATAATATATTATTGAGCGGGCATAGATGAAGAAGGCCAGGGAAAGTGTAAGCAATAAGAGTGCGAGCAAGGTCAGTGTTCCTTGCCCGAGGACAGCACAATCAATAAGATCTGGTCAATACCTGCTTTATTACTACACTACCACTCCGAGAAAAATCATTTTTAAATTAAGAATATATTTTGCAAAACTGAATTAACGATATTGAATATTTTGCTCTTTGATATTACTAGCCTTCAAAATCAAATTATTAAGTATGGAAAAAAGCATATTGGTTCAGTTAAGGATTTTTTTGTCCCTGGAAAGGAAGTGGATGGTTTGCAATTCCTGCTTGTGTCTGAGCATTAAAATTGCATCGGATCCTGCCCCCCTCCCCCAATGGCGAAATGCGAAGATATTTGGTTTTGTTTCCAAAAGACTCCTTTTCACTTCAGAGGTGAGATGCTGATGGAGAAAGCTGAGTGTGTTAAATGGAGACCAGCAGTAAACTTCTGCAGAAATGGAGATGCTTGGCTCTCCCCAGTTTGGCATGTCGAGGATCCAGCCTGCCCCAAAAATGTACCTTTTTGTGAGCCATCCGCTCATTTTCTCCTGCCTTTCTGGGCTTTCCAGCCAATTCACTTCGTGCACATATCGGTGGTGTTAATTTGGAGCTGCCACAAAGGGATGCTCAAGGCAGGTTACTCAGCAAGGCAGTATCAAAGGGTTAGACAGGATCTGTCCCTGCTCCCCAGGGCAGGTCTTCTTTGGCTGTGCTGGATCATGCCAGGTTGCCCCTGCCTTTTGCTCAAAAGTTTAGAGCCTCAAGTAACTTTAACCAATCTATTTTCATTGTGTTAAAATGATTACATGGGCTTAAGATGGCCATTTATCATGCTAAATTTTGTTTCCTTTGTAGGGAAGGGAAGGTAGGAGGGAAAGAAACAGAGTTTGCTCTTTTATTTAGCCATATCAGTGGTTTGAAGACTTAGCTTTGGTGATCTCAACTTGAGCTATGCAAGGAGGCTGTACTCCTGAAATGGCCAGTTAGTGACATGATGGAAACTGTGGTGGTGTGAGAGGGAGGGCAGTGGGTGCCTGGTGCAAAGCAGCTGACTTTGGAGCCTCGGTTGGCTCTGTTTGGGCTGGGAATCTTGATCTGCTGTCTAGTCGCATGGTTCAAGCCCAGGAGGATGATGTCAGTAGGGTAGGGGGCTTTCCTCGTGCAGGGAAATGCCAACAGTAGCTGACTGCCACCCACGTCTCCCGTAGCACGGTCTCAGAGATGATGTTCCTTTCCTGCTGCCCTCCCCAGATCCCTCCAGCACCTCACTGGTGTCTGCCATGCACTCCCTTGTCGACATTTGTTTTGTAATAGTTATCAGCTGCTGGATTCAGGTAGGACATGAGAGATGGCAATCTCCCCTGAAATTGAGAGATATTGAAAAGGCTCAGGCCTTTAGGGCTGGGTATTTTTTTGTTTGTTTTTTAAGTTCTTCACTGTTATTGTTTGCTGCTTGGCTTCTTCATCTAATCCTCCTCAAAACATTAGACATGATTCACCCAGGGCAGGTGGAGAGCTTTCTCCCTAAAATATGTCCTGGCTGTCTGAGCACCAAGGGGTAGCAGGATGCTTGCATTCAAAATCAAAAGCACTGGGTTTTTGTTGCTTTGATTAAAATGATGTAAAATACATTTCCTATTCCAAGCACTGATGCTGCCCCTCTTTATGACAACCAATTTTTTAATTTAATCCCAGCAATTCCACAGGGATGGTTGTCAAATTGATAGAGTCTCTGTCATACAGTTTTTATGGCTGTTTAAAACTTACCTGGTACCTCCAGGAGAACATCGGAAAGCTTTAACCCAGCAGCTTTCAACTGATGCAGGTGCTTCTGACAGGGATGGAGGCTTAAACCCAAACATGCAAGGGGAGAGTTTTGAATTCCCTTCACCTCTCCCCAGCATCCTTAAGTCTCCGAGAGAATTTGTGTTTATTTTCTTTTCAGGGCACTAAAGCCCTGGCCTGGATGCTGATGGTTGCATCTGTAATTAAGGAGGACTTTCACCACGCGTGCCCATGGTGGTGGCTCTGCTGCGACAGCTGCCTCTGTTCATCCTGACATCCGAACTGGGGAACTCTGTGTTAATTAGCTCCCGGATAAGAGATAGGTAAGCAGCTGCTTAGCTTTCAACAGCACCACAATGCCAATGTCCTAGCCAGATGGATCTGTCTGTGCCTGTCTTTCATCATGATCGCAGGGTTTTTGGTGTGTTTGCTGGCTCAGGGCTGCTGAGGGGGATGCCCTTGCTGTCCACCATGGGGTTGTGTAGTAACAGGAGCATCAGGCTTCTAAGAAGAGAAAGCACAAACCTTTTGTAGATGTTTCCCTTGCAGATGTGGAGGAGGGAGTGAAGGATCCCTGAAAGTCGTGTGTTGAATCCTTGGTCTTGGGGTGGTTTAGTGTTAGAGAGTACTTGCTCCAAGGTTCTTTGCAGAGAGAACTAATACCCCTAAATATTTTTTCTTCTTGTATAAATTTGGTGGACTGCTGCAAGAATGCATTGAAACAGGTCCTAATGATGTTTTTATTGGCAGTATAGGGGAGGCCAACATATTAAGCAGTTCAGAGGAAAAAATCTTTATCCCCTTCTCACGTAGAACTTTGCCTCCAGTGCACTCCCTTCAGAAAATATCAAAAACGTTAATCCAGGGTCATCTGTTACATCCCTGACCCCAGTGATGTGCTGGGACAGAGTTCATCTGTTTACTGCCAGATCTTTGTTGCTACATGCTCAGGTATTGGCTGTTGTTCAAGGGGATGGACAGCTCGTCAAGCCCTCCATCCCTCCTGTTTTGGAAAGGGAACATGGTGCCTTGGAAACACAACTTGACCTCACTGCATGTTTTTAGAGAAAGATATCAGAGGTTGAATGGAGAGTTGATGGGAGATCAAGACAGCTGAACCTTGGGAACAGAGGAAGAGGAAAGAAGAGGGTTATACAAAAACAGAAAACAGTTAATGACTAAAACTAAATGGAGGGACTTGTGAAATGCCTGGTTTTTTGGAGGTGTGTATTGGGGCAGGGACAGATAAGGGCTTAGCTGAACCACTGCAGTGGGTTACTCTGATACCGCGCATCCCTGCCAATGCTGTTCGTGGCACACTGTCTTCAGCGAGTGTCCACTGGCCTTGGCCATCACGTCCCAGCCCTGGCGAAGCTCTGCTGGTGTATGACCTGCACGGAAAAGCTCCTGCAAGCCCCAGGGGAGCAGAGAGAGAGAGCCTTAAGAGTTTAAATAAACTTGATGCTAAGTCAAAACACAAACATAAAGAGGGCGGGGGAAGGCCTTGTTCACCCTTGCATATATATATTATACCTGGCAGACAATGAGCCAGTGAGCTAGTTAGTGTAGAGTGAGGAAAAAAAAATGATGTAGCCCTTCCAAAATGCTTGACCCACTGATAAAGGGTGGAGGGCAGCTGCCCACCCCAGGCAGAAAGTTTCCCCTCTGTGCTCTCTGTCATACTTTATTCTTTCTGTGCACGTGTCTGTGTGTCTGGGAAGGGTCCAAGCAAAAACCAACAGGTGGCATAAAGAAACTGCTTTCTGCAGGCATCCTTTAGCTCGCGGGGAGCGTGCACTCCTGCACTCGCTTGGCAGGGCACCTGCAATCTTTAAGGCCCAATTAGTCTTTTCAGAAGTAGGATGTCAGAAGGAGAGAAACTTGACCTTCTGGGGCTGGAAGAAAAAAGATCTTCCCTTTCATTGCCTTTCGTTAAAGTTGTGAGGGAGGTCATGCCTCCCCCCCGCAGTGCGGGGCAGAGGGCTGTATCGATAGAGCCAGCCCCGTTGTGTTTGTGAGTCAGCGCAGGTGTGAGCTGCGAACAAGCAGGTGTTTGTATAGAGGCGACCTCGAGCACGGGTTGCTGACCTGCCCTTTCCTCCTGACTCATCTTTCCTCGAAAAAGGGCTGGTTGCAGGCTGCGGTGTGCCTGTGAGCTTTCTCCGCATGTAAAAATAATATTATTTAGAGACCTCAGTTACATGCTTCTCTTGCATGATGCTTTTTGATAATTTACCTGGGAGAGATGCAGTTAGGATGCTGCCCAAGCTGTTTTAAAAGGGTTTGATTCTGTTGAGATTTTGCATCCGTAAAGAGACTTTGCTCCTTTAAAGAGGTGAAAACAAGCTACTTTTTGTTTGGAAAATGCATGACTGGTGCAGGTTTTATTTGGGGAGGAGTATGGGTCTGTTTGTGAACTGATTTGGAACAGGGGCATGTGCTGGGTGAGCTGCTAGGCCCTCTTAGGTAAGGCTTCCTGGAAAGCTTAAGCAAATTGTAATTTTTTATTAGTGTTAATAATACCTTAATCACAGTGGGGAATCAACGGTTCTTAATACATATATATGCCCAGGCATACCTTTACGTGTGTGTATCGCACAGATTTCCTGGGCTACTGGTCTGGTCTGTCTTCTCGCCTTAAGCCTTATCTGCAAATTTACCTCCTGCTTAATGTTGTGTGTATGTGAATTAAGGCTTTTGTTGACTCGAAGAACAGAGAAGGATATTTTATTGGAGAAGCTAACAGCAGTGCTGCCAGCATTGCTTTGCTCTCCTGCAGCGTGTTGTACCTCAGTCTCCGTGTCCCACCTGTGCCTGTCCATTTGCCCCCATTTTAGAGATGGGCAAACTGAGAAGTGGGCAGGAGGATGGTGAGGGGGAACACACTCTATCAGAGAGCCAGCAAGGGTAGGTGGAGACACTCCCAAATCTTCCCACATCATGTTTGTTCTGTCTCTCTGACTTTTGCAGGAATGTGAACTTCACTGTGTGCCCCAAACACTGGCGAAGGGACCAGAACCAAAATCAAAAGCTGGGCAGAGACACGGAGTCGCAAAGAGGCTTCTGGTGAGTTACCGCAGTGTGAGCTCTCATGTTAATTAACATCTTCCTTAATGATACCGGATAAGGAAAATACTCACAGATGATATCAAATGGGAAGGAGCTGCAAATATGGAATGATACAGGGAGAACTGAAAGATGAGAAACATGGGTAAATGACAAGAAGATATTTCATTTGGAAAAATCTTGCAGCCACTTGAATACAGTTAGAGTGTCCAGTGAAGCCTTGAGATCATCCTTGGGTAATTGGAGTTTGCACAGAGATTTGGCAGCAAAAAAGGGCCCAAACATGGGGCTGCATGTAGATGGCATTGGGGGCTGAAGGGGCTGGTTGATGAAAAGATGTGAGCACAGTGTGACTGGGAAGCACAAAGGGGGAAAGAAAAGTGAAGGTAAATAATAGAGAATTGGCTGAAATTATAAATATTGAAAAGAAAATTCCCTAATGGAGGGATGTCTGAGGTTGCTGAGTTGTTGCCAGGATGAAGTGGTGGAGGTTCTGTTGCTTCATGTACTCACAGATCTGAAGGTTAGAAGGGGACCCTTTGATCACCCGGTCTGTACTTTGTGCGTGGGCACTAGGTTTTCATCTATTTACTCTTGAACTGTGACTTAGGTTTGACTAAACTGTAACTGGGGGACATTTAAAACCAGTCTGTGTGATGTACTGAGAAATTAATTGTAGGGCAACAATTCCACGCTGGAAAGGAGGTGAGTTAAGTGATCTCAGGGTTCTTCAGAGTCTGTCTTTGCAAGAGGGAATAAAATGTGAATGTGTAGGTTGCACGGAGACATCTAAACCCACATGCAACCAGTCCACTGGCACCATGAGCTGCATCAACTCCAAATGGGCCTGAACACCAAGACCTGCATAGTGCAGAACAGTCAAAGTTTATACTTTGCTTGGAGGGAGGCCACTGCTCAGTGTCTGTGTCTATCAGGCAAGCTGTAAAACTTATCTGAGGTGATACGGTGTGTGAATTTCTGCATCAGGCAGTGCCAGGAGAAAACGTCTTTCTGCACATATAAAGTGTATGTAGAAGTACGGAGGGTGTAAAGGATTGCAGAGGGAGTCTAGGGAAAGTCTGGGCTATGTTGTCATTCCTGTTAGTGCAGAGAGAGACTTAGCTTCGAAATCCCATCCCTGAACAAGGGTATCTCTGCCTGAATTAGTTGCAGCTTGCTTTTCTGTTTGAAGAGTTGCTCTGTGGGTGATGCTGAGTTATGGTGCATTACCTTCCACAGATAACGGGAAGGAAAGAGAAGAGATTAAGGGGGAAGAACACCCCACAAGACAAAATAGTCTCCATAAACCTTAACTGAAGTGGAATAGCAATGAGAACATGTTTTGTACGCATGTGAGCACACGCACACACACCCCACACATAGATGTTCTGGGGACAAAAAGGGGTCAGGTCTGGATTCTGAAAAAGAGTTTTCTACCGATTCCTAATGACTTAAGACAGATCTAAGCAACAGCAGCTGGAACCACACAACTTTGGCTCCGAAATTAGTGTAGATAATGTATCAGAGCAGTGCTTCAGTAATAAGACTGTTGCTGCTTTATTATATCAGCCAGTGTCATAACCAGATAGAAAAGTTTAATATTAACAAGAGGAGCTGCTTCCAGTAAGAGTGTGTGTAAGAGAGAGAGTGTTCTCATTTTTAAAGCCTGTGTGTACTAAAATGTCAGTGTCTTGACCTCGGGGAAAGGAGTTCGTTTAAAAAAAAATACAAATACAAAGTAAATAGTCTCTCTGAAAGGTTTATTTAATCTGTTTCTCTTCCTGCCCTGATTTTTCTTAATCTATTTAAAAGTTAATATTTACTCTAGCAAAACAAGATCTATAAAATAGTTTTTGTAGGCTCCTAAATAAGTAGTAGCAGCTCAGCCAGAGCCAGCCAGTAAGCACTGCAAAATATGCATTGTAGAGACATTTGAAGTTGTCCCCAGTGGACAATTTGCACCGTTCAGTGTTAAAAGGCTCTATTTCAGTGCTGCAGAAAGCCCCCCAGACCCCTTGACTAGGCAAGTCGAGTTTACAGATGATGTACTCCACTCAGCCGGCTTGTAGTTTCAGGGCTCAAATGGCTGGCAGGGCAAAGAGGGGATAGTTAAAATTCTCAAGCTGCTAAAATGGAAAGCCTTGCAAGATTTTACAGCAGAAAAGAAAATAATTTTTGAAGGCTAAATGTTGCTGGCTTGACCAAGCAGACAGTCAGGGAGGCTTGGCTGGGGGCAGCAAGGACTGTCTGTGCCAGGGAGAGGTTTGGAAAAGGGGGTGCCTACCAAATATGAACCTGCACTGAAAAACAAAAATGGGAGAAATCTGTGCAGCCAGGTAATGCTAGAGGCCACTCTATTTCCTGTGGTTAAAAACTCTGCCCTGCTAATTACTCTGCTTTAGAATGCATCTGACAGGAGGTTTTTATACTCAATTTACTGCTGTACTGAGTTCTTTCTCCTGAAATTTGGCTTTGGTCCCTCCCCCTGTGAAGTTTGAGAGGGAAGAGGGGTGATTTCACTAATTTTCACTGGCAAAGCATGCCCATGTGGGGATGCACTGTATGTCCTGTTGTCCATCCATCTGTCCCTCCTCCGGAGGCAAAACACTGGCAACAATATATTTCAGCTCCGTGTATTTCAGGTGCTCTCTGCTGCCCAGGACACCTTCTCCAGCCCATAGTCCTTCTGTCCAAATCACTTTTGGGGTAGAAGTGGAATGATTTTAGCTCTTCAGAGTAAAGCAGACCTAGTCAAGCTCCTCATGCCCTATCACTGCTAGGCCGCGCATGGAGAAATCAAGAGTGTGTGAAATAATTTTCTGTTTCTTTATTTTCTCCAAATCTTCTTAATTCATTTATCAATACCTTCCTGTCATATTGTGGTGGCTTTATGGCTTGAGAGGTTTATGTTTTTCTTGATTTAGCTTATGTTTGTTTGGTTAGGGTTTTGGTTTAGGATTGGCATGGGATTTTTTTGCTTTTTGGGTGTACTGGGTTTTTTTTTCAATTGAGACATTGCAAGTAGGTTTCTGACACTGTGAAGAATACCTGTAGCCTCCTGTTGTGCACGGAGAAATATGCTGAATTCAAAGAAGCTCCTTAGACTGTCTCTTTTGCTGGAGTTTACACAGGATTTCCCATTACCATTCAGGGAGTGAACAATGTACAGAAAATATATATATATTTTTTCTCTTTTCAAGAAACAGACTCTGAGTGGTATCTGAGCTTTTTTGGCAGCTAGTTAGAAACAACCCTGCAGGGGGATGGAGGTATGAACATAGGAATAAACTCCAACTTGTATTTTGATTCTTTTAATTTTGAAATTGTGTTATTTCCTACAGGCAGGAAGGTGGACACTGCCTCCAGCACCTCGTTTGCTGGAGAGAATTGAGAGCATTTGGTTTTATCAGCCGCTGGCATGGTAATGAGCCTGTTTCTATTGGAATTGACTCATTACTATTCATTTTTGCTGGCTCTCAACCAACTCATGAACTGCTTTTTGATTTTCAGGGGAGGGGAAAAAAAGGAGTAGGTAGTTGGTCCCATCCACCAACAGAAGTGACAATGAGAGGATGCACCGGGTGAGCTCCTGTACAGTGACCCTCCGGCATGGCTCAGCCCCAACTCCTGCCATTGCTGCTGTTGTGGCGGGGTTCCTCACCACCTCCTGCACCCTGGGATCCTTCCCCATCATGCCAAAAAGTGGAATGTGCTTTGTGAAGTGCACATGCAGAGTCCAGCAAGGATTTGTTCAATTAACATGTGACCCGACCAAACGGGAAGTTGGGTTTTGAGAGGGGATGGGTCCGTATGAGTAACGAATGGCTGTGAGAGCAACCTCTAAAATAATCATACGTGCTATATGCTTTGGTAGGCTGGTAATTTCTGTCTGTGGGGGTTTTGGCAGTTTGTCAGATTATGTTATTCAAGTGTATATAGTGACATTTAAGCATTTTTTTTCTTATTTTGAGCAATGTCTAAATTCTCTATCTCTCTCTCACACAGGCATGCATACTTGCACGCACACACCTCTCTGGGAAATGTTTTAGTACCAGCAAAAATCAAAACTCAGCTCTTTGACTGTCTGCCTGAAAAATACCTTTCTTTAAAAATGACTGTGTATTAATTATATATGAATGTAATTTTATCCCTGTTACCAGTTTGAAAAAACTCAGCCAGGCTCTGCCACCTGTACTCACATGTGACTAAAACACCATTAAACTATTCTGGCTTACAAAAAGATGAGATTTCTTGTGCAGATAAGGAACCACCGGGTTTGGCTGCATCTTTTCCAGATGCCTGGTATGATGCTGGAAGGAGCATCATTTTCAGGTGGGCTGCGTGTAGCGCCTTCTGAAATGACCTTTCAAACAAAGAACCCAGACATCACTAACTGCTTTATAAAATCTCACCCCTGGTGTGAGAGAGAATTTTCTGGCAGAGAAGTACTGAAGTTTATTTCTGTATATGCTTAGTCTCTTCCAATTTTTTTTTCCAACCTAATTTCCGTTCAAATTAAGAAATGAAATAAAAATGCAAATAGTTTGCAATTGAATTGTCTGTATTTAATATTGTTAGCTATGTGCTTCTGTGGTGCACAAGAAAGGAGAACATTTATTTTCTTCTATAATTTGAAAAAGAAAAGTCAAATTGACTACTTTAAGTACCAGAAACTGGAAAAATGATAGGCAGATCATGACTTCTATAAAGAAAACATTGTCCCTCCAGGTAAATACTGAATCGAGGACTACAAAATATTCACAATGATTGCTGATACATCTTCAGACTCGCACTGTTTTGCTTGACATTGTTGAGAAAATAAACTGGCTGATTTTGTAGAACTCACAGCTTTTTGGTTTAACCTTTTTTTTTTTCCCCCCTACTGGACTGAAAGTATATCTCCTTCAGAGCAAAAAGAGCCTTCAGAGTTTGGATTCAAGTTGTTGCAAACTTTTGGAATTATTAATGGCGCTGTTACAATCACTAGTGGAGAAAAACAACTTACAGCATGTGGGAGAACTTTCAAAGTTCTTTGAGGAAACAGTTTAAGGTTTTCCTTTATGTACGTGGAGCTGTCTTTGCCAGAGGAGTTGGCATAGTCTCAAGAGTCTTGATTCATGCTTTCATCCCTTCTCCCAGTAGATCAGGCTGGCTCTGAGGCATCATGGCTGGTCCGGGCACTACTGTAGATGGGGACATCAATGCAATTTTGTAAAAGCTTTCGTCAGCTTTTGTTGGGTCATAACAAATTAAAGCAGCCTGACCCCGCTTCTCATGTGAGTGTCTCAGGTCAAGTATATTTACTTCTGTTTGTTTATTTTTAGAACTTTAAACACTCAGCTTTATTTTTGTTGCAGTAAACTGGCCAGAAGTGATCTGTTCTCATAATCTGAAGGGAAATCACGCGAGTGACAAATGTTTGTCTTTGTTCATTATATAGCTGGAGTTTATTTAGATTTTCATTGTAAAGTTGTTACATTAGGGAATAGGAAAAAGGTCCCAAATTCAAATCATCTTTGTTTTATATGCTATGGATCATCTGGACAAGCTAGCAGGCCTATTTGTTTTGGTGGAGACCTATCATGCTATTTCAGGAATCCAGATCAGTTGAACAACAACTTTAAGTAGACCAGCTGATGTAGTCATATCTCGTATCTTCCTGTGATTCCCAAGCATGGAAAATGGATGATGCAATGTAGGAAGCTTGTGACATTGAGAAACCCTGGGTTACCTGGGGTTGGAAGTGTACCCAGATCCAGCTGACTGGCTTTAGCAAAATGAGCATATAGGATGTAAGGCAGCCATGAAGCCAAAACAGTATTGGTCCAGGATTTAGAGAAGCATGCAAATGGCCTTTAAGAGGAGACAGACAGGAAAATGGCATGTCCAGAGAGAAACTAAAACATTTCTAGCATCAGAGGTAGCCGAACCACCAATGAATCCTGGGTGTTGCCAGGCATGTGAAGAAATGATGAGGTGCAGTGATTTTTTCATTATATCGTTTTGGTTCAGACCTTTTGGGCCCGTGCACATATAGGTATCCTTTTACACCACAGTGTTTTGTCTAATTTCTTAACTCTGCTTTAATTCACAGCAATATACCTCAATTTGTCCTGGCAACAAGGTCCTTTAGGGTTATCTTCTGGGACCTCTTGGTTGAAAGGAATGAACTTTGTTTCTCTGAACAAAAAGAAGCAGCCACTTTGGATTCTTTCAGACAGGGGCTGATGCAGGGCTGAAGAGCTATGTGTTGTCTGTGTGGGTTTCAGGGACAATGCGGTGAGAATCACTTTAGGTGCTCTGAGGAGCTTGCAGTCTGGATAAACTACATGGACAAGGAGTAATGCTGGTTGTACTGGAGGAGAGATTTGCCCTGGCTGATACCTGAGCTCAGCGTACATCGCAATCCACCTTCCAAAGAGAAGTGAGTTGAGGTGGCATGGTCTAGAATACAGTTCAGACTGGAATTGGCTTTCAGTGGCAACAAAAGCTAGCTATAACAGGAATAGATATTTTCCAGTATCTGGTGGCTCTGGGCCAGACCGACCCAGGGAGGAGCAAGGGGGAATATTATGCATGTAATCGAGCTACACAGGAATTGTTTGAAATGGTCCAAGAGGGAATACATAGAAATGCTAGGATAAAATGGCACGGCAAAAACTTATGTTGAATATTACAACCTCCTAACAGAAAGATATATTAGACTAAGGAGGAATATCCCAAGGGAAATGGTGGAAGCCCCATTGCTTGAATAATTTCTAATTAAACTAGACAAAGCACTTGAGAATATATTGTAAAGGAAAATCCTGTAATGGCAGCAGGCTGGACAGGGTGACCCTATAGGTCTTTTTCATCTCTAATTTCTATGATTCACTAATGATTAAGTAATTCACAGATAAACTAAACATCCATATTGCTGGGTCTTATCCAAAACTCACCTCACCTATCAACCTTTTCAAATTTACCAATTAATAGTTAATTAGTTAATGTTTGTAAAGTGCTTTGAAGATGAAAATTGCTAAGTGCTAAGTATTATTATAGAAATAGGGATAAACTCATTTTACTTAATTTTGAACCCACTCACACTCATGGAGGGCTCAATATTCAGATTCAGACTTGAGCATTATTGTGTTTGCCTTCCTTGTAGAGGGACGTTCTGTGAGGTTGTTACGCGGTGCTTAAAATACAGTTATAATTTTGATAATACACTTATCAGACATTTCAGTATATGGTGCAGCTGTTATAATCCTGATAAAATGTGCATGAAAAGCTATTGTCCCTGTCATTACACGAGCTGCAATGTACAATACAAGTACGTTGCTTTTTAAGGGAGTGCAAGTGGCACAAAGAATATGAAAGCTGCTTTATGTGATGGCTTTTACCCTTCAGTTTATGTTGATTTTTTTGAGTATATTTAATATCATCAAATGAACTAGTCAATATTCAGGAAGGAACTTCACTGAAAATTCCCAAATGATTGAATTTTAAGTCCCTCTTACAGCTGTTCTTGCATGTGGTTGCTGGTATGTGCTGTGGTCTGAGCTGTGACTTTGGTCACCTGGGAAGTGGCACATTCTCCAGTATGACAGAGGTGGCATCTGACGTGCACAGCACTGCAGGGTGCTCAAGAACACAGCGATAGTAGGTCTATGAATGATCTGCATGAGGGTGAGTCTGTAGGTGAAACCACATTAAAGCAAGTCAGGAGTAATCCCAATCGTGCCTGCCCGAAGCAAGGCAAAAACCAGAATTACTTCTTTTGGATGAAGTAGTGAAGGATGATTTTTGCTTTTATTTTCAAAATGAACAAAGTCCCTGTATTACTAATATTTGTATACCTGTACCTGGTAAAAATACCTGTTTACATTCAGAAACCAAGACCTGGACAAAACAGAGTACAGTAGAAACAGTAATTCCAGTAAGTTCTGGTCTAGAGTATGTGGACCCTTAACTGGGTCTACATTACCTTTCCACTGATTTTTGCAGGAGGGCTCCTTTCCCCATCCCTGCCCATTTGGATATTCCTAGGAAATATTCTTCAGGCTTTCAAACAGAAGTTTGTTAATCAGTATCTTAAACTCATTTGGAACAGAGCAAATAAAGCAGTTTCAGTTGGAGCTCCCTAATGTCAAGGCAGACGGTTTGAGAGCACAATAATGATTCAGGAAATAATACCACGTGGTTTGTGGTAGGTTTACTCATTACAGTGCTTGAATAATAAATCTTAGATATCGAATACTCGAACGAATAATCACAGTGAATGAGTAACTTATAGATTGAAATGTGTTGAATCAAAGCACTCATCAAGTAATTTGAAAAGGCACATGCTTCTGTGTGAACTGAGGTTCCCCCAGTCATCTTGATATGCTAGAAATACAGAGACAGCAAATATTTTAATAGGCATATCAAACAGCTTATATAGCACGGAACTGAAGAGCAAATATATACATGGTTTGGGCCTGGAAGAGGAATCTAGGGCCCTAAAGGCTTCTTGATGCATCTTCAATATTATTATAAGGCTTTGTGATATGTTCCTGAAAAAGGTAGGGGACGTTTATGGAAAATGGGATCAATTCTAGCTGGATTTATATAAGGTAGACCACACCAGAGTGAGCTGACATCTGTCTTTGGTAAAATAGCTGATTCTCCGGACAAAGCAGATGCAGGAGATCTAATCTGTCTGGACAACAGTGAAACACTTGATGAAGTGCCACATGGGAAACATCTAGTTAAGCAGGAAGAGATGGGGCTTCAAGTGAGAGTGGTGAGGAATGGCTAAAAGGGGAGACAGCAACAGATTGTGAAAGGGGAAGAACAGGGCAGGAGAAGGGCTCATTAGCAGAGTTCGTCAAGGATCAGTCTGACTCATCTTATTTAACATTTTCATTAATGACCTTGGAGCATAAATTAGGAATGTACTAATGAAATGTTGGAGTTGACAAAATTTGGAGACATTTCCAGTGAAAAAGTAAAACCTGAATACACAGGGAAGAAAGCGGGGATTGGGAGACATGAAACAAAATTTAATAAGAAAAAGCACCAGGACACGCGTATAGGAAATAGAAGAATTTTTGTTAGGATGTGACTTCATTGGTAATAGTAGACAGGGATGAAAGGATGGCTCTCAGGTGCCAAAGAAATAGGAAAAATGTCCCTAAGATGCATCAGGTGAGAAATTTTAACAGAGATGGGAAGCTGAATGCCAATACATGGGGTGTCAGGGAGTGAATTTAAACTAGAACAGTGCAGGGAAGCGCTGGTGGGATGAAAGAGGGCTGGGAAACCTTGTATTAGGAGGGGAGACGAAAGGAGATTTAGCACATCAAAACAGACACACAGAAGGGGTGCAGCTGCTGTCAATAAATGCATTGGGGCAGTTTCTGAGTGCTCTAGCTTCCTGTCTATTCATAGACAATATGGGACTGGGAATCGGGCTAAACTGTCCAAATACAGTATTTGCTGTGAACTGTTCACTCATTTAAGGAAAAACATTACAGATTAAATGCCAATTCCCAATGGAAAAACATTACAGATTAAATGCCAATTCCCTATAATTAGTGAGAAATACCTAATCTTGACGTACACTTTGGCGTGTTCTAAATAAGGTAACAGGAAGGTTGATAATTAATTTAGTATTAGACTGAAATGGGGAGCCCTGGTAATGAAGGCACACTTCCTGTAACAGCAACAAAAAGACAACAGCAAAGTACCTATATCTGCAGTGTAATGAACTAAAATTGTGGAGGAGGCTTGGTGACTGAGGACCAGATTTCTCCTACGGTTTATTTATCATTGGCTGCAGCTCCAGCCACTGCTGAATTTATCATCACCATAATCTTCACAGGGAGACAGAAAAAAGAAATTATAGGGCATGCAATGTCCTGCCTTGTCATGGAGGACGTTTCTAGGGATTTAATGGTTTGATGCCTGTGTTTGAAGCAGGATTGTGGGGT
>Ga0065711_1033878_pt1 | contig 24669 bp, 18 predicted proteins | sample Hoacrofraction12_FD_59098 | JGI IMG/M metagenome (GOLD analysis project Ga0065711, IMG submission 59098) | Hoatzin crop microbial communities from Cojedes, Venezuela - Epithelial fraction 12 v2 (version 2) | ecosystem: Host-associated > Birds > Digestive system > Esophagus > Crop | place...
TCCCTGCTACTGATTCAGCATGGGACTTTGAACCCAGGGAACTAGAAAGCAACCTATGCAAACATGTCAGTTTTTTTTTTTTTCTTATAAAGCATAAAGAAGTACAAACCTATTTAGTCCAGATCCACGTGCAGATCAGAGTACAAATTTGGCTAAAGAACTGGCCTATTTCAGGCAGAAACTTACCATAAGCACATGCGTGCACATATGAAGCCAGAGGGCTGGCGCTTGGACAACAATGCCTACTGAGTCACTGCTTGTCGATCGCATACACATATGAAGGAGCCAATGCCAGTAAACAATGAATAAAAAGATACATGCTGAGGTGGGCTTTAGCACTGATCTATGTTGCAAAGCTCTGAAAAGCCTCTGGAATTCAAAGCATCACACCCATGCTGAACAATGCATTTCTAACTTTATTCATCTTTTAATGTTGCAAACCGTGTGCCCCCAAAATGCTTCCTGACCAAGTCCTGGCAACAAAGGAGCACTGTATACATACACTGAAAAGGCTGCTTCTTCCCTTTGGGCACTGAACACAGCTGCGGGCTCCACCAGCAATAACAAGATGTTAATCTCCTAGAAAAGCACCAGAAAAACCCAAGAGAACCTCTGGTTCTGCCAGGTGTACCTGCTGTAGAAGGGTAGCACGAGAGGGATGTCTTTCAGGTGACCAAGATAGTATTGTCCCAGGGCACAGGAGAGAAGGGCTGCAGTCTGTAAAAGCAGATGTTCTTGTGCTGTAGAAGCAGTGTTGTGTTGCTGTCACCAAGTCGGAGAGGACAGAAAAAAGGACACAAGTTTGCAAGTCACAACCCCTGATCTCTGTCCCCAGACTGCCACTGACACAGTGACCTTGAACAAGCAGTTTGCCCTTTCTGTACCCCAGTGATCACGATCTGCAGGATAAAGTTGACAGCATCTGCACTGCTTGGGATGCTGGGAGGCTGGACTACTGCTAACAGGGGGCTGAAGACCCTTAAGTGACGGTACAGCTGTATAGCAAAGCACTAATCTCCGGCGCAGAGCTGAAAGTGTCCTTCCTAAGTGTCCACGGGTCTGAGCAGGCAGTCTTGCAGTGCTGGGACCACTCAGGCTTGGCTGCAGCCTGACAGTTATCAACACAGGGGAAAAGATCTCTGCCCACATACCCCCCACGGTAGCTATCTGTTGTGCCACGCGCTGGCCTGGACCTGATATGAGGGGACACAGCTGGAGGGACAAAGGTCACAAGCCATTCCTAGGCACTGACCGTGCCACAGCTGGCCTTGATTCTCCGCTGCACAGGGCTGTCACTTCTCATGCGCCCAGCAGCTAAAGGAGATGGCTGCCTCTCCGCTTGGTAGCTCAGAGGGGATGGACTTGCCGCGTGGCCTCCACACGCAGCCCTGTGTGTGGTGTGTGAGCCTCTTCAAAACATCTTGGGCCCCAGACTCGCAGTTTGTTGAGATATCTGCGTAGCTATCAGATGCACACATTTGTATCCAACTGAGCAAATCACATGCAGATTGGGGAAAAATCCAATGGTTTCCACTTCGTTCCTTTCTCCCTCCCTGGGACCCACGCTTCCCCCACACAAAGCAGCCTTCCTTGGAGAGCCTCTCTGCCGCCTGGGACCTGCCAAGGGGAAGAGGTGAGCCCAGTGAGGGAGAGCAGAAACAGTGTTATAATCAGGCTCTCCACTTTATTTTAGAAACATCCCGCAGAGATGGCGACCTCCTGTCACCTTCCTTGTGGGAAAAGTTAGCGTGAAGTGTCAAGCTCAGCTATTTATATCACTGCTGATAGTCTCGCCTGTCTTCTAAAGGGGTGAAAACTTTCTTCCTAACAACCCCTGGGGAAATAAACTCATATAAAGAAGACGGTTGCAGAGGAACTGCCCTGCTGGCACTCTGGGGTGAATTTCCTAGCTGTTCCTCAGAGCCCTGGCTAGCCCGACCAGCATGAGCGTGCCGGCCAGAGCAAGCAGCGGCGATGCGAAATGCTCGCCCGTCCCTCAGAGAATGCGGCATCACCAAGAGGATGGGCAAAACTGCTCCAGGAGCAACACACTTCCCCTCCTGCAGAAAAAGGTAGCGCAAAAAAGGGATGGTGGAGAGCAGCCCGTGGCTGGCGAGCCAGCATGGCATACTAGCAGGTGCTGTCCCCGCCGGGGTATTTTTATCGTGGAATTTGGCAGTCACAAGGCAGCCTGGAGCTGGGTGAACTTCACGCCTGGCCTCCAGTGTGATATTCGGTTTTCCCCAGCTTTAGTAGCATTCCAGGTGACGATTAAGGCAGGACAACCACGTCGCTGGGCTTGTGCCAGGCTGTGCTGGTCTTTGTCACATACGCGTTTCCTGGTGCCGAGGTCCCATGACTGCACGCAGCTCCTCTGTTGATCCAGCCAAAAGCAGGGCTGGGCGGCAGCACTGCCCACCACTCTGTGTGAATATGCATGACTCTGCCGTCAAGACAGTCTGCTATCAGGTGCTGAGACCCTGCAAAGATACCCAGAGGTGCTTTTTGCTGAGTCACGTCAGAGTGAGACAAGATTTGTCCAACTGAGTCCAAACTAGGAATATAAAAGGCTGAAGATGCTCACATGCTGAGAGGTCAAAGCATGGGAGGACAACAGTAGTCTGGGAATGAGGGAAGGGAACTACATGGAAAATTCCCAAGAATAGTAAAGCCCTGAGGAGAAAGGCTAGGTCAGAGGCAGCCCTGCCTAGCCAGGAAAAGTTGTCAGGAGATGACAACAATCCTTCTTTGCTTGCTGGCAGCAGAGAGCTAGATGCTCTCCTCTGTTGTTCTAGGAGTCCCTTGGTCTGGCAGTGCAAGAATAGCTCACTAATAATTAAAAAATGTGTAAGCCAAAGCACTGCTCTAGGAGGGAAACTCCTTTTCCTGGTTTCCCAAAACCCATTCTCCGGTGGCCACCTACCCCCTTGCAGCAGCCAGCTCAGCTCTCAGCTCTCCGTGGGGCTGCAGCAGGATGATCAGAGGCATTCAGCTCTTTGGGCAGCCCCTCCTCTAAACAGCCTGTGCAGAGAAGCAGCCAGCAGGAAGAGTAGACAGAACAGCCCTATTATTTAGCCTAAGCCTCGTGGCTGCCAGCCTTGGATCATTCTGATTTACTTCCTTTTGGAAAATTTTGTGCGTGTGTGAGGCAAATAAGTTACTGTCATTCTCACATCCATCACGATTTTTTATTTCCAGACTCCTCTTGCATCTATGTTTGCTTTACTTTGTGTTCTGTACACATTGATCTTTACAATTTGCAAGTGTCTGGGTGTAGTAGCCTTCCCTGGGGAAAACAAGTCCAAACCCCAAACTAGCTGCACGTGGTAGAACTGATGGGAAGACGTGCTCAGTCTGTGACTGCACACACACATGGCAGGAAGAAAAACTCATCCTTGGCACAGTCAGGGAGAACTGTGTTCATTTTTATCCTAACAAGCAAGGTGAATCAAGAAAAAGCAGCTGTCAACTAGCAACAGCAGGAGCAAGAGGGGCACCTGCAAACACCACCAACTCATCTGGAAAAATGAGGATACCCACCATTGTTCATGCTGTATTGGAAGGAATATTCCACACATACAGTTGGGCTATACCATAATGACCTTGGACACACCCGTACCATGAACGTACCATGAGGTAGCTGGTTGCCTTGTCTGCACTCTGGAGTAGAAAAAAAAAAAAAGATCCTGATTTCAGTTCAACTGCCTGTAAATATTTCTCACCACTGATTTGTCTGCCTGTATTCAATCCCCTGCTGCCCACAGAATGAAGCCATGTGCTAATTTCTGCAGAATGCAGTAACTGCACCAAAGCCACTTCAGAAGATAAGGTATACCCACAGATTTGCCAGTTTTTGCCAGTGCAGACAAGAGGAGTCAGAAAGACTCGCTGATTTTCTGTGTTACTGCTCCACCAGTTCTGGGCTGGCAGCAGATGAAAACTTCTGCATACGCCAAGCAGCCATCAGGACCTACATCAGCACACTTGCAGCATGCCTGCCAAAGCAGGACAGAGCCAAAGCCTGTCCTTGGCTGCCCAGTATGCCCCTTCTGCCTCCTCACATGGCTTCCGAAAGTCGGTGGGGCAGCCAGTGGTCACCTCTCCATCTCCTCACCTGGGCAGTCCTCACCTTTCCTCAGGGCAGCCCTCAGCAGCACCAGGAGTTTAAGGATTCAGCTTTTGGTCTTTGTCCCATCCATCCTCGCAGATGGACACTGCGTATAAACAAGCGATGGCCTAAATCACTGCATGCGCTGCTACGTTAAATTACATCATGTACTTAACCAGAGGAGGGAATACTGCTCCCTCAACAAGTGTATCTCTCTGTTCTCCAGCTTTTGCTCACAGGAAATCTACACGATATTGCTGCAGTAAATTCTCAGCATTTAACTGTGTCTACTCTCCACAGACTCTCTTATCACAGTAAAAATAATTGGCTCTTAAAGACAAGACAAGGGACAATAAAGAAGGAGATTTAACACTTTTGGACCCTACGGCTTTGGGATTTACCTTGTCTAGTGCTTTTAATATTTCATTACGATGATTATTAAGTTTTTCATTTATTTATTAAAAGGATATTTTCAAAAAGAGTGACTGTGGGAGAATATTATCTCCAAGGTAATACTGCATACTTTATAGCAGCTAGCCCTTAACTCATGCACAAGGGAGAGCTTTGCAGTGCCCTGGGAAGGTAAGCACAGTGAGTACAACTGGATCAAATGATCACTCAAGCACCCCCACAGAGCCCCACCAAAGACGGATTAAACCCATCATTCTCTTTTTATCCAGGGGGTTAAGTGACTTGGCCAGAAACAGTCTGTCAGAGTCAGAAACAAAACTGAAGCAGGCTCTCCTACATCCTCACGTTGCAATCTTACTACCACCCCACCAAACCTTTCCTCTCATCAGACCACCTACCAAACAGCAGTTCCCAGGAGCTGCTGGTCTTTGGGAGTCTTTCAAAGGAGGCTTTTTTCTTTGCCTGTGTCATTTGAACTGTGAATTTTGTCTCAGAGCTTAAGAAAAGAGGAGGGAGCAAGAGCCACCATTTAAATTTTGCAGCAGTTTCCGAGAGGTGTGACAGGGTGGCAGCAGATTAGGTTTACGGGACTGGCACAGCTCACCAAAGTCTTTACACTCCCCAAAACATTTTGCAGCTTGTATATGAAACACTTGCTACTGGCAACACTGCAAAACCAAAGCAAAACCCATGGGCAAGGGGCAGGTGGGCAACAGGAAGGTTTTCTCTGCATTTTTTTCAGTGGCGGCATCAAGCTCAGAAATGAAGCCCAGAGCTGCGAGCACCTCACAGACCAGGTGTCAGTGCAGGTATTACACAAAGGTGACACGGGAAAGTGCCAAGGCACTGCTCAGACCAAGCGGTAGCCTCCAGTCTTATCTCCGAGGGGATCAGCCCGTTAGGGATTCCCCAGAGCATAGTCTGCAGACAGACGAGCACTGCTTCAACTACACAGTCCGCAGAGGATGCAATATGCAGATCGCAGTGAAAGGACTACTCGAGCCAAGAAAATAATCTGTCTCACCCGCAAAGTTTTGGCAGCCCATTTAACGGGTTGCAGTCAGATTACGCAAAAAAGAGCAGTTTTAGTTTCAGTAGCTGAATCGAAAAAAAAACCACAACACATCATTTTCAGTAGATGTGAAACAAAGTTTTCAGCACACCAGACCTCATTCATTTCAGGTCAAATTAAAACACGTTCTATGACACAAACCAAACCCTTCCACTCCATGCATTGCCAATCGGGCATTTCCAAACCCTCCTTAGAGCCACTCTCTTCTATTTTCTCCCACAGAGGCTGTGTTCAATTCTCCCTTCAAGACTTCTTACCCCTCCTGGTGAGCAGAAATGGGAGACTGGAGTTTCCTGGGAGAATTCCTCGAGGAGGTCCACAAACACTCCACAGTGGTGGGGAAAGTCTGGTTGACCGTGCTCTTCATCTTCCGGATGCTGGTGCTAGGTACGGCAGCAGAGTCCTCCTGGGGGGACGAGCAGTCTGACTTCATGTGTGACACCCAGCAGCCTGGCTGCGAGAACGTCTGCTACGACAAGGCTTTCCCCATCTCCCACGTCCGGTTTTGGGTCCTCCAGATCATCTTTGTCTCCACCCCATCTCTGGTGTATATGGGCCACGCAATGCACACGGTACGCATGGAGGAGAAGAGGAAGATGAAGGAGGCAGAAATAGAGGCCCAGGAGATGAAAAACAACGGCGACACATACTACCAGCAGAAGTGCCCTATGGCAGAGAAGGCCGAGCTGTCTTGCTGGGATGAATCAGGAGGCAAAATCATACTCAGGGGCAGTCTGCTGAACACCTACGTCTACAGCATTTTGATTCGCACCGCCATGGAAGTGGCCTTCATTGTGGGACAGTACATCTTGTACGGGATCTTTCTGGAGACCCTGTATATCTGCCAGCGGGCACCTTGTCCCCACCCTGTCAACTGCTATGTTTCCCGCCCCACAGAGAAGAACGTGTTCATCGTCTTCATGCTGGCTGTGGCAGTGCTCTCCCTTTTCCTCAGTCTGGCTGAGCTGTACCACTTGGGCTGGAAGAAAGCCAAAGAGAAGTGCTCCCGGTCTTACAAGCCCAACTCCAGCACAGCCCCCGGCAGATTGGAGTCTGCCCCACAAGTAGAAAGGGCCCAGATGTACACTCCTCCACCAGATTTTAACCAGTGCTTGTCAAGTCCCAATGGGAAGTTCATCAGCCCCTTCAGCAACAAGATGGCCTCCCAGCAGAACACTGCCAACTTTGCCACCGAGCGGGTCCATGGCCAGGAGGACCCTGCTGGTGAAGGGCACTTTGTTAAGTCCAGCTACGTGGAGAGTCCAGAGGTGGCCAATGAATGTGCAGCACCTGCCTTCCCCGAGAACTACTTCAATGAGAAACGCCGGTTCAGCAAGACCAGCCGTGCCAGCAGCAAGGCGAGGTCGGATGATTTGTCTGTGTGACCTGTCTCCAGGAGGAGTGAGGAGAAGGAGCAGTCTCAGCGCTCAGTAAAACTTCTGCAAAGCAGAATCCAGACTCCTGCCACTAACCTCTCTCTGTTTTAACACCCTCTCGCTCCTTTTCAGTGAACATCATCGTTACATTGCAGACAGCACCTCTCACAGCTTAGGGCAGGGGCAGCCACTGGGAGACACGCACTGAAGAGAAGCACCGACCTCGTGATGTGGAGCTCTCAGCCATATTTTCACCATGGGACCCACAGGGATTGGAGACTCACTATCCTTAGCCTGGTAGAGCACAGGCCAGCAGACTCCTGATGCTGCCCAGGAGGTATCCACTGTGACACTGTATTAACAGACTGACTGGACCTCAAACCCCTTGCATCTTCTTTGGTGTCTATTCACATTTGCTACATTGGTTTGGCAATTACACTGAGCTGAATCTTCTCTCACTTGCAGGGAGCAGAAACACACCAGTAGGCTTTCTGAAAGAAAGACTTTCTTATCTGCTTTGTTCTCGCTCTTTCTAACCCTGCCTTTCTCTACCTGAGCCCACATATTTCATACCAGTTTACCTATACAATAAATCCTACTTGAATTTTTTTACACTATGTATATAACTTTTCCCCATAGATAAGGGCATCCGTGGTCCCCCACGCACAGCTGCCTCATGTCTAATGTTGGAATCCCTTCCTCATTCCTAAGTCAGCGCAGCAGATTGGCTCTGGGGCCCAGGGATAGAGCTTAGATGGCCAGCTGATGAAGACTAGGGAATTTTCCCAAGATACTTATGTCATCAATTCTAAGCAAGACATCCATTAACAGATACAGAGATTCTCCTGTGAGAACAAATATCCTACTAGTAAAAAAGGAGGAGTCACCATGTGGAATCAAAGTGATTTTTCCCCTTTTTAAACTCATCTTTCAAGCAACATGAACACTGCTGAAAGGGTGCTGCTAGCTGCCAATGAGAGAAAAAACACCCTCTGTTTATCTGCAGAAGAGGTACAGCCTGTGTCTTCTCTCATTAACTTACCAAACGCTTCAGCATCTTTTGCAAGGAGCAAGAGTCCTCTCCAGGTGTCACACATCATTCAGCTCTTAACTGCTTTCTCAGGCCTGCCAGACAGTGCAAGCCAAGATATTTGTCCTCACAGCAAGTCCCTGTTCTTCTACCAGGTCATCTTCATCTTCACTCCATCCTTAGCGCATATGGCATAAGAAACCACCCATGGACCAGCTCTTTCCACCGCTGTCGCCTCTTCAAGCAGCTGTTGGGGCTCAGCACAGCACAGTGGGTCTGGTGGGTGAGGTCTGTAGGCAGCTCCCGCTCCAGACACATTTTCTCACTGCAGAGCTGACATCCCTCTTTTAAAGAGAGCTGCTAAACAGAGCTAACTGCTCCCTGTTGTTTGCCCTGTGATGCCGTTTCAGACACGGGCCACAGCTTCCCAACATTGGACTACGTGAGCGAGTGGCCTGGCACCAGCTTATGAGGGCATCGAGCCGTTCGCTTTCTTAGGGGCTGCTGAAAGGGACTGTGAATCCTTGCTCCCGATACATCGTTAGATTTGGTACCGTTCCCTGTACATATACATACATACTCACACACAGAGGGGGGAAAACTTTTTTTGTTTGTAAGGTGTTTTATATATGTGTATTTTTTAATCCTGAGAAGACCTGCGTGCTCTCCTTAACATGAGATTTTAGTCAATCGTGCCTAGGTTTCTCATAATAAAGTTCTAACTCCATCTCTGCTTGTCGATGTTTCTCCTTTCACGTGGCTGAGAATGAGCTGCTAGCATCGATCAGTCTGCCCGCCAGCCTCTGCTGTTCAAAGATCACAAAAGTTCCCATTGCCCAGAGTGGCAGGGATGAGGGGAGGGCTCAGCCAGGGGGATAAATAATAAACATTGGGAAATGATTGATTGACTGGCTAACAGAAACCCCCTCCAGCTCCCCCATCTGCCTCTGCATTACCAAGGAAGGCTGGGAAGAGCTGGCCAGAGCAGAGCTTCCATCCTCTTGCGATGGAAGCACTACCTCCTGGCATCCTCTAGCACACCTCTGCACCCAGAGAGGCCACCTGCGACGTGAGGCCACTAAGCAGGAAAAGGGGAGCAAAACCTGTCCCCTGATCACCTGATTGCTTGTCCATGCAGTAGCAGAGTCCTGAAAGGCCTTTTAAGTGGCAAGGTCTTGAGAGACATTGAGAATCCACTGCTAACCATCTCTGCAAAGAGTTCCTGTGGGTGCTCAGCTACCTTTCTTCAGACGTAGTTGTCCACCCCAAAGAACACCCTTTCTTCCCCCAGCTGATGCCTCTCTGAACTTCATCACTTGCTCCCACTTTCCGACTTTCACAGGCTCCCTCCTTCTGACCTTGGGGCCCCCGTCCACCCAAAGGAAGTGCCCTTCCTTCCTTTCTCCACACAATCTCCCATCCCGCGGGACTCTGCAGGCTGGGAAGCTGGAGACCAGTAAAGTACTGGGTCCCAGCAAGAACCCTGAGAGGGGGCATAAAGAATGAAACTGGAATTTGATGAGGACACCAAGACAAGGACCTTTTACTGTGTTAGAAACTGCAGCGACCATTTAAGATCAAAGGAGCCTTGGCGTGGGGGTTTTCAGCCCAGAAAGGATGATGCCCCCTGAGCACCCACAGCTACACAATGCAGCGAGGAGGCAGGATTAGTCCCGCAGACCTGGAGTTTTTAACTGGCCTGTGCACAGCCCTGAGCAGTATGCCTGTCCCTCAGGGTGCCACCTTGCTGGGAGGGGTACACAGCGAGTAACTCAGGAGCTCATTAACGCATATTCACAGCAGATCACTCCCCTCAGAAAACTTGGCTATTGAGTGATATTGCTGTTTCATAGGGCCACTCAAACAATAACCCAGGCCTTGTTTAATAAACTGTTCTTGGTTTATAATAAGCAACAGTCCAAACTTTAAAACCTCTGTGCTACAGGCACTCAGAAGGATCACGTCTCTGCTGGAGAGCAAAACATAGTCTAAAAATGAGGATAAAGGTCTCCTCTACACCATTTCAGACCTCTACAATCCACACGTGTCCACAGGTGGTGTTTTGTTGGTCTTTGAGACCACAGGAGTACAACCACCCCAGCTCTCTATCTCCCAGCCTAGAGAACACACACATCAAAGCAGATAATATCTCTTGGCCACTCATTTCTTAATGCCTCCCTGGTTCTGTCTTCTAGGTACAACAATCAGGGAATAATTGACGGACAGATGTTTGCACTGGCTGACAGACCATAAACTTGGGATTCTTGGAATCAAGAATCAAGTCAAGGCTAGCCAGGCTGTCACACCCCAATAGGAGCACATTTACTTCAGACAGTGAGGACGGAGGCTGGCCTGTCATTTCAGACAGATTTTGTACTTATTACTTTGTACCAGGTGGATGGATGGACAGTCTTATAGTTGTGACTTAAATCAACATTATATATTAAATTCAGCCCTTGGATAGGCACTCAGTCTTTAAATGGCAGCATTACAAAGACAACGGTCCAAGGGAGAAAAAAGAAAACATGAGAACTTTTCATTCTGCTCTTGTCCCTCTTTTCTCCAGAGTGGTACCTGCTGGGGTCCGCTCAGCCTCTCAGAACTGAATTCTCCAGCGAGAGCTGGAACTGACATCTAACAGAAACACCATTCCCAATTGTCTCCTTGGTCAGCATGCCTCAAACTACTTCAGCATCGCCTCCTCTAACTGGTGTCTGAAGGAGCCAGGAGCCAGTTCTGATCTACAGCCTTGCGCTGATCAGCCACCGAGCCTAAGATAGGAGAACAGGAAAATGGATTTCACTAAGATCTTAAAACACAAATACTTCATCCTATAAAAGGAAAAGTTATATTTAAAAATGCATAGAATGCCAAAACCAACAAGTAATGAATCGAGACAAGGTCATGCCTGTAGTCCCTCTTCTCTCTCCAAACAGCACAGAGGGACAGCTGAGCAGGCCGAGAGACAAATGAGGGAGAAACCGAGAGAAATACCTAAAAGTAATGGCTGATCTAGAGCACATGGGTCGAGCAAGTTTCTTCCTGTTTCAGAATATGTGAGCAAGGCAACGCTCGAGAAAACTCAAATCTGATAATATTTAAGACTTAAAAGGGAACAGGTAAAAAGATGCCAGACTACACAATCTCCCCTCAATCACTTTTCCACAAAATCACACTGAGGCCAAGAAATTAAGAAGATCCCAAAACAAAAGAATAAAAGCCCTGTGTGTTCATAGGAACGAGAACATGCTTGGCTAGACTGCAAACGGCCAAAGTATGAAGAATGCAGAAATTCACAGCCCCAGCAGCTAGCATGGCGTAGCAGAGAGCCCTCCCGCAGCAATGGCGAGCACCCCAGACCACCAGCATCAGCAGGAGCTGGGGAGCAGCCCCCCCTGCCACCGCTGCTCCCTTGAGCAGCTCTCGGCAGCCACACAGTATGGCCAAAAGCATCTTTATAAGCCTGGGCTCAGCACGAGAATCAAGGTACAGACAGCACACGATCTCTCTCATTCTGGGCCCGAGAGTAGCTGGCACCAACTTTCTCCTTATCCAAGCAAGGAGGAATGACTTCAGGAACGGGCATGAAGCTGAGAGGCAGCTGAAGGGATGCAGTGTCACTGTTCCAATCACATCCCACCACTGGCTTTCTCTGCTCAGTAAAGCTCCCGGGGAAGTCTGGTGCTTTTCTTCTGACCTGGTGAACTATCACTAGGTGCACAAAAATCAGAAATTTCCCAGTGGCAAAAATGATGACAGAAAAGGACAGCAGTGTCTTTACAAATGGCATTGAAATAGATAGATAGATAGATAGATAGATAGATAGATAGATAGATAGATAGATAGATAGATAGATAGATAGATAACCGAGCCAAACAACAAAACTAGCCAGCCCCATTCAGGGCTATAATATCAACCTGGAAGTTGTTAAAGAGAAAAAAAAAAGGAGGAGGGGAAGCAATCTGGGCCACATAGGGTGTGGAGCTCCGTACTGAGTTCACATCGCATCCAGCTCGCAGAGCTGAAAGAGCTGGTTGGGCTATGAGGAGCTTCCAGCTGTGACTCATTTGCAGGAAGAAACACCAGGACAGGGACCGGTCAACTTCTACCTTTGGCAGTCAGGTTAGAACTCAGCCTTTTCTCTCTCTGCCTAATAAGACCTCTAACTGCTCCAAGGAATTCTGGCACCTCCTCCCAGTAGCGATTACAGGGGGGATCCTGTACAGGGCTGATGCCAGTTTTTGCACCCATTCATGAATAAAGTGCAACTTTTTGGTGATTAGGTTACCAGCTGCAGCAAAGGTGCAGATGGACTGAGAATGAGGATGGAGAGTGACGCTTCTGAAGATACACTTTTTAGGGGAAAACTATGACTGAAGTGCAAAATCAATAGCTTTGCTTTTGCCTTAAGTGTTCGTTGCTTACATGGTGTAAATGATTAAAGATCTTTCTGGGGACCACAGGAATTGTAATACTATATATATATATGTATTACATTGTCATTAAAATTTGATGACAGAAAAAGAAAGAGGATCAAATGAGATTATAAAACTCACCGTAGCCAAATAGCGGAGAAATGCTTCATTTTTCCTTCACTGAACATCGGTTTACATTTTTTAAAATGAATTTGCTGAGACCACATTCACATACCACCACTGGTTTCCCACCGACATTTCAGCAATTGAGTTTGACGGGCAACAGAGTTCTCAAAAAGTGAATGTCAGTCATGGAAACTTAATTTTAAATTCATATGGGCCAATATCCACCCCAGAGGCAGCTGTGTGTTCCTCCAGCCGTCGGGAAGCACAAACAATATTGCGTAACCAATCCTGCCAATCACAAACCCAACAACACACCTCCGCCAGAGAGTATGAGCAATAAATACACACCAAAATACATTTTAAAGACAGTTATGCATCAGATCAGTAATATAAAACATCTGAGAGAACAGAGATGTACTGGCATTCTGCTGGTGGAAGTGGTGGTTATTTCAAACTCATTTTTAGCTCCCTTCCACTAGCCCCTAGGCATTGCCCGAGACATGGCTAGGAATCCTTGACGGCCATGCAGGAACCCCACAGCAGGACCTTATGTGGATAAGGAGTGCAGAACACCTCACCTTCCTGGCTGCTCACAAAGCAGAAGGCTGACAGGGGATCTTACAAATGCTTATAAATATCTCAAGGGTGGGTGTCAGGAGAATGGGGCCAGACTCTTTCCAGTGATGCCCAGCGACAGGACAAGGGGCAACGGGCACAAACTGAGACATAGGAAGTTCTGTCTAAACATGAGAAAGAACTTCTTCCCTCTGAGGGTGACGGAGCACTGGAACAGGCTGCCCGGAGAGGTTGTGGAGTCTCCTTCTCTGGAGATACTCAAACCCTGCCTTGGCAAGGTCCTGTGCAGCCTGCTGTAGGTGACCCTGCTTCGGCGGAGGGGTTGAACTAGATGACCCACAGAGGTCCCTTCCAGCCATTGCTGTTCTGTGATTCTGTGATTCCCATGGGCAGGTTCGAGGCCTCCAGCAGCCTCTCCATGTGAACACTTTTCACCATTTTGTGCTCCTACGCAGAGGGTTTTCCCAGCCCCTCGCAAGCCCGTGCACTTCCCAAGCACAAAAGTAGCAAAAGCACCATGAAAGTACTAAAGTGCTGCCATAAAACACGCTCTCCCATGCTCTAACACAGTTTGCCACACAGGGCTTCGTAGCCTACCTACTAACACAAAAACACCTGTCTCTGGATAAATAAAAGCAACCAAACCCCGTTTGCTAGCAAAAAGTATTCCCCCAGAGCAAGCCAGGAAGCAAAACTCAGAAAAGCCACAATATTTACGTATTCCTTTAAAATGATTTCTGGACCAAGGCCTATAGGACTGCTACATTAAGCCACTTTCCTCCCTCGAGGTGGCTACATCTTACTAGCGGATTAGGCACTTTCCTTCTGTTTTAATTTCTACATCACAAACTCCATCTGGCTGGCCCACAACAGGCTCCTGCGAGGCAACAGCCCAACTGCAGCATCTGCAGGAGCAAGATCAAGCACCCTGCGGACCACTGTTATTTTTTGAGAGGACATCTCCATTTCTTGGGGCTGGAACACAGCGGGAAAGTGTTCAGCGATTACTCCGAGCTGGGTTTTGTGACTCACTGTTCATACACAGGAGCTCCTCTTTATCATAAGATTAATTTAGACAGGAAGGGCCAGGACAGACGTGGCCAAGCTAGACATCAAAAATGAACTGTAAGGGACTCACAAGAGACTTAAATTTTCTTGTTCGTGTTGGACATGAACCTAACCTTAAAAAGACATGTCGGCGATGGCCAGCGATATGGCAATATAAAGAAAGCAAAAGACACATCAAGCCATTTTTCTAGAAACTAGATACGGGCTGCCAGGGCATGACATTTTTAATGGCAGCCCCAGCAAAAACCGACACGCTCATACTCAGCTACACACAGGGTTTCTCTAGAAATCACATTAGCCACCAGCTCCTACCCTTAAAAGGAATCAGATTAGCAGGGAGAGGCAAGCCTGAGGTCAGAAACTTGCTGCTATTTGTTTGGGTTTGTTTTTTAAGTAAATGCCGCGCGAGCTCTTCAGCCTGGGAACAAAGTTTGAGGTTGAAAAGTGCTCCTGACAGAACAAGCTTGATGGGTGCCAGGCTATGGGCAAGACGTTTCAGAAACAAGCGCCTAAAATTAGCCATTGCTAAATCACGTAGTCCAATGAAGTTCAGTTGCCACCTTGCTTTTTTTCCACTTCAGCACAGATTCAAGGAAGCACTTTGGTACACATGTATAGCAGAAATTGCCATCACCTTCACTGCGTAACATGAACTGCCAACCCAAAAGCACATGTGGTTTGTAACTGGTATTCCACTGAAAAAATGGGGGTGGGGGGATGTTCAATTAATTTTCCCCTTCCAGATCATGAGACCTCTTTCCTCACACTTTTTTCCTCTTGGATTCCTTGGATTACTTTTCCCCCTCTTTGTGGTCTTGTATTTTCTTAGGGTACGATTATACTTTCCTCTCCAGATTTCTAGTTTCTCCAGATTCCTCCCATCTCTGGCATTTCCAGAGAATACCAAATTTTAAGGACTTTCTGAAAAGTTCATTAAAGTGCCCAGCTCTAAATCAACAATAAAGACATTCATTAAATGAAAGAGAACTCTGCGCAGTCTTCACTGATTCCTGACGGATGTCTCTGACCACACAAGCACATCCCAGCTCCCAGCACAGTGAGGTACCCGAGAGCTTGAGGAGATCCTCAGAAGCACACTCGCTGAGATACCTTAGCCCTGTTCCTCTCCCAGTGCATACCTGGGGGTAAGGCGAACAGCCCACTTCCTATGGTGAATAGCCTATAGCTTTTCAAAGTGCTCCTCCCCACGAGTCAAATCAGGGCTGCCACCACCCCCATGCGTGTCTCTAAGCAAGCAGCAAGGCTGCGGTGCACATGCAGACATGCATCAGATCACAGCATCACACATCTGTACCATCCCAGACCCAGAAACACAAATATGGGCGGGCCTGCCTGCACCGCACTCGCACGCAGTGCCAGCTCCAGCGTTACCCCCAGCATCTCTGCACCACAGACTGGCCTGCAATGGGAGCCTACAGCTTGCTCTGTTCCCCTTACCAAGGCAAAGCTAAGAAGCATTTGAATCCTGAACGCAAGCACTTGCGATGGGGACAACATATCTGGCAACCGACTGCTCTTCTCACAGAAGCACTCTTATAATGAGAACCATTATTTTAATTAACAATTGGGAAGCACAGTCTAGGGATGAGGTTGTTTCTAATTATGGCAATGGGGTTTAAAAAGGTATGCACTGGTACTATAAGAAGTTGCTGACTCCATCGGAAATTACTGGTTAAGGTCCTCTCCCCTGCACTAAGCAGACAGTCAGACCAGTCACCCCAGCATTAAAACCTAGAAATCTGTGGAAAATTTACTGCGGTCAATACGTTGCAGTTCATAATGATTATTTTTTGTGCATGGTGCTGCTGTTTGTTTCAATCCATTTAGCAACATTCATTAGCTCCCCACTTCAAATTAGGGTAACTGAGAGTAAGACAACATGTAATAAAGATTTTTACTAAGGGAGACATGCCCCGTTCCCTTCTCTGATTCATTTGTTGACTCTTTTGACTTGCAGTCATGTTTTACCAGGAACCTTTCTTCAGAAATGCCAAAGGCATGGTGAAAAATGTTGTGCTGTCCCTTTCTTACAATCTCACTATCACTGAAGATTTTAAATCATACGTTTCTCTTCCTATTTATTCTATTATCTTACAGGGGAAGGATATTAAACACCGATGCCAAGACTGTTTTGCCCCTTACTCTTTTTCATGGCTAAAACCATAGACACTAAAGCCCTAGAAAAACTCATGTGGGTCAACAATCCTTAAAATAAATGCTAAAAAACTGTCTTACGACAAAACCAATGTTAACCATACCATTGTCTGGGATACTTCAAATTCTTCCTCTCAAGGAATCTCAGTCACCCGCATTAAATGACTCCCAATTGAGACATGAGAACTGGCAGCAGCGTAAATACCCACGGAGCACTGGCTGGTACAGCTGACAGCCAGATGGAATCAGAACAGCAACAAAAGATAACACTGAGTCTGGACAAGCAGCTCAGGCACCGGCCTGAAACTTCGGAGAGTGCCCTCAGGTTCCTACTCCATCAAGTTTTGTGTCTGACAACAGGCACGTCACCTGAGCCTTTCTCTGCCTGAAGTTCCCTTCTGGAAAATATGAATATAGCAGCCTTTGTGTCCTGCTAAGGAGACGCCGAGTTCCTACAGGAATGCAATGCCCTGAGATAGACAAGAGATGTACAGGGGAACCAGAACAAAAAACCCCTTCGGGTCCAAAGGAAAATCAGTTGCAGAGCAAGACAAATCAGGGTTAAGAAGTTTGAACTCTGTGTCTGGAGTGACAGTAAAACACAGATATGGCACTGTGTGTATACCCATGCAACACGCACAAAAGCAACTCAGGACTATTTCCATTTTGTAGTAGCAATGTTTTTGCAACCACGAGGGTCCAGAGCTGTCGGGCAAGACCTGAAGGAAAGGTCATATCCATCATACAAACAGCTACTAATGTAGTTTGAAAAACAGCTGAGCTCTTGCACATACAAAGCCTTCTGCATGTACTTTGCTACATAGTAGCCTTCCTGGTGAGGCAGGGAATAAGTGTTATTCCCATCTGCCAGAAGATAATCTGAGTTTGAATGGCCTACTGAACACTGCAGGTGAAATTACACTGACTCTGATTCAGCTCAAGTTCCCAGTGCTCCCTCCACAATTCTCTTTGTGTGTCAGGACCCAGTTTCAAGTTCATTACCTTCATGTTTTGAACTAGCACCTACCATCTGCATACAAATGTACTGCTTGCAGCTAACATTTCAACAGCTTTCAAAAACTGTGAAAACTCTCAGCAGAGATGCAGCTGAGTCCTTCTAGCACTGCTGCATGACTCGGGTTCCTGCGTGCTGCTTTCTGTTTTGCCGCGGATTCATGGCACCACCAGGGCACATCATTAAATCTCCTCACAGCACCATCTCTCCTGGGTGCGCACTAGAAACCACAACGATGTGTGTATGACTTCACCGGGGAATGGTACAGATTAACGATGGTGAGCTGCTTTGCACTGCATGGATGGAAGACACTATGGACGTATGAACCATAAAGTTGGTAAGGGATAACTATGTATTTCTTCATTAAAATTATCAGCTGATGATTTCTACTGGGTTTCTCTTGCTGACTGCACAGAATAGCAATATGCATATCCCTTGTTTATGAATGCAAAAAACCCGTGGTATTTCTCATCTCTCTGCTAGTTCTTGATATGAGGAGCATTCACCCTACAATTCTGCAACGGGTACCACACCAGATCTGGAAACTGCCAAGCCTCTGGCAGGGGGGAGCTAACTGCTGTTGAGTCCCTACTGATTTACACCACCCAGGGTCCGTGTCGGTTTGATAAGCAAAATAGTTTTTCCATTTGGCCATATGAAACATATTAAAGAGACCTGCCACAGGTTTGCAATTAGGCACTGAAAAATAAAGTGACAAAACTCAACGTCTGCTTTGAAAAAGCTCTGGCTGAGGCCAACAAAACCAATTTTCACAAACCTGTGGGGAAAATGCAGCTTTTAAAAAAGGGGGTTTTTTCCTAAGATATGAGAACTGCAGGACCAAGAATAGAAGGATGAGTTATAAACCTTTCAAAGCAGAGATTTATCATGGAAATTCTGACAACCATCAATGTCAGCAATGCCGCCAGGCACCACTCACATCCACAGCATCTTTCAAACCTGTCGGGGGTTTTTCAAAAGGACTAAAAATAAATGCAGAAATGCAGCAATATACACACACAGGCACATATATATATATATATATATATAATTGTTCAGAAAAGAACAGGTGGTCCTGCCAGCAGTGTAAACACAGATGACTCTTGAAAACAGCTAACAAACGCCCAGCTAAGCAGCCTTTCCTAGCCACACAAGCAGCACATTCAGAGCTCTCCTTGGGTTCTCCCAGTCTGCAAGCCACAATCATCTGGGATCCTGACTCTCTGTCATGACGAGGCCTGAGGACTTCCAAGCGTCTTGATCTCCTTCACCCAATGTATTCACACAATTCCACCCTCCTGACCTCCTGCGGATTATTGCTTTTCTGAAAATAACACTTATGGAACAGCTGGTGGGGCCAGAAACGTCTTGAATGTAAATAGCACAGGTCCCTGAGACGAGGTTTAAGTCCTCTCTTCTAGCTCCCCACAACTTAATCTGACCCCTATCCTCATATAACAAAGAGGAGCATATACTGAAGGGGAAAAAGCATCAGGGCACCACGGACAGCCCAGAAGGGCTCAAACAGCAGGTGTGGATGACTGCATGTTGAAACCCATCAGGTCCACCACCTGCAGGGAAGGCCAAGAAGAAAACTGGAAGCAGTCCTGGAGTCTCAAAATTTATCCTAAGCCTGCAGCAAAATGAAAGGATGACATTTTACCCCAGATTCCAGCTATATCTCCTCAGCCCACCACAGGAAGAAGACCGAGGTGACAGGTTGCATCACAGCCATGCATCCTACTGCTCAGTCACTTCTGCGTGAGTATGAAAGCATAACCAAACAACTTTGCCAGGAACACACTGTAAGGCTCCACGTGATGTCTTCGCAGCCCTTCTCCCCTGGGCGCTTAGAAAAAGCAACTGTAGTTTACACTTGCACCATCTCCTTTAACTTCATATCACCCCGAATCACTTGGTGTAATATATATTTACAAAAAGCAAAGGAGGTGGTAAAGATTAAAAGTGCCAAATGGTTAAACGCTGCCACAGGGGAGCACATCTGCCACCGCATTGGAGCGCCGAGCCCCCGGACGCAGTATCCCAGCCGCGGTGACAGACCGGCAGTTCTCCCACTGTGCCCGACAGCTCCACCATGCAGAGAGACACGGAGACTCCACCTGGCGTGGCTGGGAACAGCTTGTCCAGCTGGCTTCTGGAGGCCTCTGCTTATCTCAGCCTAAATTTGCACAGGGAAAACACTCTTTCAAAGCTGAAGAGAAAACTGGCCTGCTGTTATCCCAGAGGGTCACATAATTGAGTCGGCATGATGCTGCAGACTACCAAACGCAGCAGATGGCTGTAGGCATCATCCAGTTTAGGATGACAAAGTTCAAACAAAAGGAAAACAGAAGGCAGGGAGCACGTCTTCTGCGCTAGGTTACAGGGCAGTGGACGAACCTTCACACAACCGGTATGTCGCCCGGCACACAGACAGCTTCCAGCTCTCCCACTGCCACACCGACAACGAACAAATGCCCAAGCCTGTAATATAAAAGGAAAGGAGAGGGAAAATCATGTGGTCCCAGGCAAAAGGGACATGAAATAACTGGATGTCTGATATCCTGTTCCTAAAGTCCACAGAAGAAAAACTCTGAAAACGTGCTCATGATACCAACCCAAAATGCCATGGGTCTGACTTCCAGGACTGTCCCACAGAACCTGAAGGAACTCAGAAATAAAATTATGAACTGCAAGTATCGGCACACACCATTTCACTGCTGGAAGGTAAACTGCTGATGTGAGAGCAAGCAGAAAAGGAGACGAGATGCATCAATCTGGACGCTGTACCATGAATGGTGCCTCACAGGGAGGGCTCGGTCTGCGGTGGTATTTAGGAGTTTATTTTTGCCAATTCTACCCCAAAGGATCACAGAAATTAGGAGTGGAAACATTCCTTCCATTTCCCCAGGCGCCTTGCTCACAAAGCAGCTGGCTACGAGGTTCACGACGACAGACGGACTGGAGTAGACACGAGAGATACAGCTCCACAGGAAGCAATACAGCACACTTGAACAATTTCTAAATAAATTTCTGCTCTTTATGAACACAATACAGCTTACGTGCCCAGACTGACTAGTTTATAATAGCCACTGTGGTCACCGATCCTTACAGGACACAGAGACATCATCATCAGCTCTACAGCTTGGAATGGCGAAAGCTCTTTTCGGCCGCAGGGAGAAGCAGCCTGTGATTCTGAACACGAATACGGCATGTATTCTTGCCCGTGTTGCAAGAATGGAGACCTGCCAGTTACAGCACACGAGATTTCAGTAGCCATAGAGACTTCTAGCCCTAGAGACTTCATAGCTTAAAGAGACCAGAGCGAAAGCACCTCAATTGTACTCAGAGAGCCAGTCATGGGAATGTTTTGGGGTAGAAGGAGCTGTTGGAAGGGTAGGAAAACACTGTGTGCTAGAGCAGAGTAGCAGATACTCCACCCAGAAGTGGTTCTGGCAAGCAAAGTACCTGGCCATTAAGACATCTTCCACGCAGTTCACGGAGCTGCCCCAAAGCAGGAACACCTGCCCCACACACAAGACCGGGACAGGGAGACATCACGGTTGGCAGGAGCTGCTCGTGCCTCGCTCCGGGCAGTCACACCAGCCTGGTTGTGCCACCCTCCTCCGGCAGCCAGCATCACCGCCGGGTTCCCAGCGCAGCTGCAGCCTGCGCTGCGTAGAGCTGCGGGAGAATGCTTCCAGCCCGCTCCCCGTGCTGAGCAAAAAGCACTTGGGAACGAACCAAAGAAGCCAAGGGAATATAAACCTATCTTCTGACCCCTACAGTTCAGGGGGAAAAAAACCCCACCTACCTAAGGTGTGTCCAAATGCTATTTGTGTCTCTACTGCGCAGACATTTTACAGTAAATCTCTGATCTGCACCACAAAGAGCTACAGCCCTTTGTTCAGGGAGAAGGTGTTCATCTAATCCAAGAAATAATAAAACACTGGAACTCACCAGGCTAAACTGTTTCTTTGGTGGGTATTTTTGGAACGCTATATAGTTTCAATCCACATCGTGGAACAAAAATCTGCTCATGATAGTTGGCCGCATACCTTGTCAATGTATCAGCCACAGAATGACTGCGTGGCTTGGTCAAACCACGAAACTCACTATGACTCAGTCTCCTCTTCAATAAAATGAGGATGTAAATGCAAACTCATCATATAGGAGCGTTCTGAGGTGTAATACTCATGAAGCACTATAAAAAGGCAAATGATAGCAATAACAATATTTCGCAAAGGTAGTAATCATTGTACTTTGGTTAAACTCCAGCCAGGAGGAAATCTGCACTCTGCTTTCAGTGTGGAAGGTTTCCTGAAATGTGCTCATTCGTTAGAGTTCATTAACTTCCCTCAGTGGAACAAAACTTGCCCACAGTGGCCATTGGATTAGCCTTCTGCTCCTCGTCTGGTCGCAAAGAGCAACAGAAGGGTAAAAATAACGAGTCCTTTGAAAATGTTTCTGTAAAGATGATGCGTCTTAGAATAAATTTCTACACAGTTGGACAAAGAAAAAAAAAGGGCAACACCATTTGCTAAAAAATTGACAGCCGCCTGCTATTTTGGAGAGCTCTCCTCTAATTGCACGCACCTGCTGTGGCATGGTATATTCTAAAATATATCTCAACAGTAATGCTGCCTGGCAGCAGCCAAGTCCCCCCAGGAGGGACCCTGCAGTCCCAGTCTTCACAGCTTCACAGGAACTGGGGTTTTCTTCCAGGGTAACATTTGAATGGAAATTCAAATAAATTCACTGTGAGCCTCCTTCTTTGTTCCACCGCTGCTCGTTTCTGTCACATCACCTCTCGCTTCTCTTCCTCCCTCCCTCCCTGCCCTTAACTACATTTTCGTATTCCCTCTCCCCCCAGCATCCTTGCCTCCCTCACCCTCCCACAACGCAAGGTTTAGGCTCGATTCCTCCATTTGTTATTTTCTCGGCTTCTAAAATATTTTTTCCTTCTCTCTCTGCTCTTGTCGTGCCTCTGCATTCCACATTGCTCCAAGCTCAGAAAATGGAGGTAACCCTTTCGGAACAGCACTGCTTGGACAGGCACGAGGAGACCACCAGATCCCCCCACCTGCACGTACCAGCAGCTGTGCCAACCTCTCACCACCTGCAGCAGCTCCTCCCTCGGGCCTTGGTGCAGGCCACCATCCTCTCCCTCGCATTGCTCTGTCACCCTTGTCCTGCTCCCTGCAGCTGCCTGCAACTCCTCTGGTGCCTCCTGCCACCACCCCTCCAAGCAGAGGTCCTGCGAGCGCTGCTTGAATCAGTGCTGGGCACTGCTCCTAAGGGACAGATAAAGGCATCCTCAGAACTGATGCCCAGGGGACTTGGTTTCGACATCCAGGTCTTCCTCCCAACACAGGGAAGACTATTCAGTCGTCTTTGCCTCAGATCTCTATCTGTAAGGTGGTATTTGTACTCCAGACTGGTTAGAGGACGCTTGTCTTTAAAGCCTGGCAAGCACTGAGCCGCTCGGGTGACACGGGTCATCGACGAGTTTCCAGCGGGTGCCCCTGGGAGCAGGAGATCCCGGGTCTGCCACGTGGACGTTTACAGGCACGTGCATTCAGCCGGCACCGAGCTTCTTTCCCAGCGCAGATACCAGCTCGGCGCCCACGCCATGCGCAGCCACACAGGCTCCTCTTTTCATTCAGGGGTGACCTCACAGGAAACAATCTGCTCTCTCTTTTGGGGACTTCTTTAATTGCCTGCAGTGGAAGAAACGGACAGCGGGACAGCTGGGCACCAAGAAGAGGTAGATGGGATAGGAGGGTACGCTGGGGATGGGGACAGAGCGTCCTCTCACCCTCGCTGTCCTGGCTGTCCCTGGGCAGCACAGGCTGCCAGCACTCGCTGTAGGTGCTGAGCTTTTGAATTCAGTCAGGCCAAGAAATGGGTCTCTGCTGATGACGCCAGGACAGCAACCATGATGTCAGCGCTAGCATTAAGTGTTAGGTATGGCTTTCTGACGTTCGCCCTTGGCATCACCCAGGGCGTGCCACGGCCACAGACCAAAGGACGAGCAGCAGGAAGCATATGGATACCAGAAAGCGCAGGGTCCGGGCAGGCAACAGACCTGCACGCTTCAGACCAAGCAGAAAATCAAGATCTTAGAACCGGAGGCAAGACCCTCCCCAGAGGAAGGGATGCTCCGGACCAGGGCAGCAACAAAGCACAGATGGGACTCCTTCACCCTTGTAACAAACCGTAGGCACTTTACGAGGCCCCAGAAACACCAACGCTTCACTGCAGCGATCTCACTTAGTAGCTTTCCTGAAGACCTCATTTACTGCAGACGTGCTCTCTGGTCCAGTCTCCACAGCATTCTTCTGGTGCGCTAGCTTTCAAAGACCGTGATCCACCAGTTCCAGCGTTTTGGGGAGTGCTCCAGCTCCCAACAGACAGTGCCCACCTCCCGGTGGTAAAATCGGAAAGCGGGAGATGGCAAGGGCAGTGTAGTCAGGTCTGCAATTGTCTACGGACAAGTTAAAGAACTGACTTTTACAGACAGTGAAATAAGTGCTTGATAGCTTCCATCAACATCCCAAAATTCTGTAAAACTTCCCCTGATCTCCTTGGAGAGTTTTAAAATGTTGACACCCTGAAAGAGTAAAGAGAAACGGTGGGGAGACAGAGGGCAAGGGCAACCAGGAAAAGGAGGGCACCAAGAACCATCAGCACAAGTAGGAAGAAAGGGAGGGATAAAAGAGGTCCTGGGCAAAGTAGAGATGCAGACCGACAGGGAAAGGAGCACTGGAGCCTGTGACACACATAGGGAGTCAGGACAGCAGGCAAGGGGGAACGCAGAAATCCCTAATAAATCTGAGTCAAGCGGATGTGGTCTAGGGAACATGCAAACTGCGTATTCCTTGATAAAAATATTACTTATGTCAGAGTGATGTCGCCACCAAGTCTTGAACTGGAACGTTCACTGGAACCAAGGAGACAGGAACCCGTTGGCTGCTTTATAATGCCCAAGAAGGGCTTTCCGAATGCGCAGCTCTCCAGCTTTCACGCGTACCAAAGTTACCAGCTACTGCGCTGAACAGATGCTGAGCAGCGCTGAAGCGTTAGCTTGTACAGACCCACCGGTGCCGCCCCTCACCACTGCCAGGAGAGGAGCAGCCACGGACTGAGGAGCTGGGGAGCCCGCCTGGCCCTTTCCCCACGGAGAAAGACAGACAGACAGAAATACAGACAGACAGAAATACAGACAGAAAGACAGAAAGACAGACAGACAGACAGAAAGACAGAAAGACAGACAGAAAGACAGACAGACAGAAAG
>Ga0065711_1033879_pt1 | contig 24665 bp, 25 predicted proteins | sample Hoacrofraction12_FD_59098 | JGI IMG/M metagenome (GOLD analysis project Ga0065711, IMG submission 59098) | Hoatzin crop microbial communities from Cojedes, Venezuela - Epithelial fraction 12 v2 (version 2) | ecosystem: Host-associated > Birds > Digestive system > Esophagus > Crop | place...
AGTGTTAAAATGGGTGTGTCAAAGATTGTTAAAAATGTTAAGTTTTATTTGTTAAAATTTTCGTTTACGTGAAATACGATGGCGTTTTTTGCGATTTTTTTGAGGGTTTCGTGTGGATTGTCGAGCCAAAAAGGCGCTTTAGAAATCTATCTCACGTGAAATAAATTTCTATCTCACGTGAGATAATTTTTTATCTTATATCATTTAACTTTTTTAACAAATGCGTTTTTCCGAAAACTGACGTTCAAAAATTCGGTGTTTTACACGAAAAAACATCGAAAAAACGTATATTTTTTGCATAAACCACTCATTTTAACATTTCGCGCATGGAGTTACGACAAAATAGCGATGAAAAACGACCAAAATTTATGCATTAGAAATTAGTCGGTCAAGTGCAAACGAATGTTAAATCAGGTGTTAAAAAACGGCGAAAAAGCGTAGTTAAATTTTGTAAAGTTTTCTTAAAATCCTATTCTTTATGCAACACACTTCTACCCCACTTTTTTCGTTTTCAGAAACCACGAGAAAGCGCATCCGATTTTTATGCGATGAAACAGCGATTTTTTGAGATAAAATTTTTATTTTTGCAAACCGATATCCTCTTTCACAAAAAACATTACGATGAAAAAACGCCATATCATTCTGCTTTGCATCCTTGCAGTTACATTCTTTGCTTTTTCCGCTTGCAGCAAACTCTTTGAGGTTTACAACGCCAATCATCCGAGCGGTTCGAATAAGTATTACGAAATGCTGACCGACCTTTCGCCAAAAGAAAGCATGTACATGAAATTGGGAAGTCACGCGGTTAAGACCTACGAAGAGCCAGCCGACGGGTCGCTGAAGACATTTCGGATGTGGTATCCTGCTGATATAGAAACGTCGAAAAAGACTTTCCCAGTCATAGTTTCAAACAATGGAACTGGCTGGGCAGCAAGTAAATATACAGAATGGTTTCACCACATGGCAAGTTGGGGCTTTATCGTTGTAGGGAACGATGAAGGAACTTCGTGGAACGGTGAATCGGCAGAGAAAACGCTGCAATGGCTGATTAAATTGAATAAGACAAAAAATTCGGTTATCTATCAGCACGCTGATCTTACGCGCATCGGAACGGTAGGTCACTCGCAAGGCGGTACTGGAGTGGAGAACGCCATCACTACTCAACCCAGCGCAAAAATGTATAAAGCAGCAGTGATGCTCGCAAGTACCTACAGCGGCTACAACGCATTCTTGAGATGGAACGCTGATGCATCAAAAATCAAAATTCCGATGATGGTTTTGGTGGCGAATAGCGATGGTTTGACGCCACTGAAAGACTACAACACGCTTTGGAACGCGTTGCCTAAAAACATTATTAAAGTGGCTGGTCGTCGCAACAACTGCGCTCACGGCGATATGTTAGTGTATGGCGATGGTTACGTAACGGCTTGGTTTCTCTGGCATTTGCAAGGCAACAGCCAAGCACGTGAAGCGATTAAAGAACTGCGCTCAAACAAATCGTATGTTGAAGTAAGAACAAACGGTTTTTAAGCGTTTGCATTACAATTTATTATTTCCTTTTTTATTTTACGCAAAACGCTACTGCGTCTTGTTGTGCTCCAGACAGGACTCAAACCTGTGACCATCTCGTTCGTAGCGAGGCGCTCTATTCAACTGAGCTACTGAAGCTTGCGTGGGAGTGCAATAGGATTCGAACCCATGACAACCAGCTCCACAAACTGGCATTCTACCAACTGAACTATACACTCCATGATGTCGGGGCGATAAGAGTCGAACTTATTCAGCTGAAAAAAGCAACGGATTTACAGTCCGTCCCGTCTCTCCAACGGCGGCGCGCCCCGTAGATGTTGAACAATTAGGCCTCGAACCTAAACCTCCGAATCCGTAGTCCGGTATGCTACCAATTACACCATTGTTCACCGCGGTGGAATCTCGTGGAGTTGAACCACGTTCTCGGGATTTTCAGTCCCGCGCATACACCAAGTCTGCCAAGATTCCATGCAGAGCGGAGAACGATGGAGTTGAACCATATTCGAAACACGTCGAACGCATTGCTTAGCAGGCAAGCCTTATCACCGTCAAAGGTCATTCTCCGTTTGACGATGCAAAGGTATTCTGCCGCCATGCAGCCTTTTTGCGCAGTGAAAATAAATGTGATTTTTTTTTGAAAAATGTGCTTCAGAAACGCAAAAAAGCGAGTTTGAAAGTCTATTTTGTGGAAATTCAAACACATTTATTTATATTTGTCAATGTAAAACGACGAACTACGATGGAATTAGTTGTAAAAACTTTTGACGAACTGACGAAAGACGAATTGTATAGCCTGCTGCATCTTCGCGCGGAGATCTTTGTGGTGGAGCAAAACATTGTGTATCAGGATCTTGACTACAAGGATCAGGATTCTCTGCACGTGTTCTACAAAGACGATGATGGCGTTCAGGCATATTTGCGCATCATTCCGCAAACGCCAGAAAGCAATGAGGTGCTGATAGGTCGCATCGTTACGAGGCGGCACCGCATGGGACTCGGTACAAAACTGTTTCGCGAAGGAATGAAAGCAGCAGAACGGCATTTCGGGGTGACGCGCATCAAAGTGATGTCGCAAGTTCAGGCGAAAGGATTTTACGACAAATTCGGTTTTATCGCCACGTCAGAGCCTTTTATGGAAGAAGGACTGCTGCATCTTTATATGGTTTTGGATTTGGATAAAGTGTGAGTTGGCGCGAAAAACAATAAAAAAGCAATCGAAATGAACTCGATTGCTTTTTTCGTTGTTATATAATAGAACTTAGTTTTGTTGACTTATTTCTTTGGTGGTGCTGGATTGTGACCACGTTTCACTACGCGCTGGAACGCACGCTTGTGGAATTTTTCTTCAGCCTGTATCGCTTTGAGCACCTTTGATGGCGCGAGAACCTGCATGAAGCGCTGGTGATAATTCTGCTGCAACTGTTTCGCTTCTATTTCAAGTTCATCAATACGCGCAATCGCCTTTTTAGCAGCCTGATCATCGCCTGGAGCAACGTAACGCAAGCGACGCATTTCGTCGAAGATTACGCGTTGTTTTTCCATCATTTGGTTATGGAGAGGGAAAAACGCTGCTGCTTCTTGCGGAGAAAGCCCTGCTTCAATCGTAATGAACTGTTCTAATTCAGCGCGAAAGCGTTGTGGATTGAACGGTTTACCTTTTTTCTCTTGCGCAACGGCAGGAGCCATGACGCAAACGAGCAAGATAAGGATTGTGAATGATTTAATTTTCTGCAACATAAGCGTAAAGATCTTGCGTATCTACCATGAGATAGTCTGCCATTTGCTCGAAACGAGTATCGTTATCCACTGCAATTTGCGTTGCAGCGACTTGCTGTGTTTGAGCAGGTTGATGTAATAGAACACTGGTACAGAAGAATGCGCCAAACAAACATGCTGCAGCGGCGATGGCAATACGGCCGATGCGATATTGCTTTGCACGTTTAGCGGTCTGTTTCATTTCGACAGGACGCTGACTTTCGTCGATGCGCGCCATAACCTGATTGGTTAGGTTGTCGAAGTAACCTTCTGGTACGCGAAATGGATTATCTGACATATTATTTTGTTTGTTTTATTGTTTTGACGTATGTTTTTATTGAAAGTTTAATCAAGTTTTAATTTGACTTTTTGTTTCACTTTTTCTGCAGCGATATGGTATGACGCTTTCAGAGCGCCTTCCGACGTTTGGAGTATTTGTGAAATCTGACTGTAAGGCATTTCTTCGAAATAGCGAAGATTGAAAACGGTGCGCTGAACGTCTGGCAATTGCGCTATTGCTTCATAGAGAGCCGCTTGTGCTTGGTCGCCATCGAAATATGTATCAGCTTTTATGCTTGCTGCTGTATATGGAACCTGTTCGAGACTCTGCGTTTGGAGACGTTGTTTGCGCAAGAAATCGAGCGTTTGATTGATGGCTATTCTGCTAAGCCACGTGGACAGTTGTGCTCGACCTTCGAATTGAGAGATGTTCATCCATGCTTTGACAAATGTTTCTTGCAGAATATCATCCGCATCCTCGTGAGAAATAACCATACGACGTATTTGCCAATATAGTTGTTGACCATATTGGTTCACTACTGCTTCGAAAGCTTTTCGCTGTTGCTTAGGATCGTGTAGTTGTTCTATGATTGTTTTCTCATCAATTTTCATCGTTTAGCGCGCTACCCATGGTTGGATAGCTTTCCAAATGATGGCATCGTATCCGTAACAGTCGGCGTAGTCTTGGAGTTGCCCTTCGCTGTCGGGATAGATGGTGTAGTAGGTAATGAAAACGGGCACAGCAGGTTCGACTTTCACGTGAGATATGATTCGATCCATGTCGAGCGTGTCGGTAGTGATCGATGCATATTTTTTTCGTTCATTACGACCGTTCTCGCCTAATGTAGAAACGTCGGCAGACATCGAATATTTTATTTTGTCGATTGTTTTTTCATCTTTGTCGTCGAGCAAGAAGATAGCGAGGTCGATGGGCTTTTGCACTCTGATACAGCCATGAGATACACTTCTGTTTTGCCTTTGAAAGAACGACGGAGTGGATGTATCGTGGAGATAAATGGAATGACTATTTTCGAAACGGAATATGATACGACCGAGTGAGTTGCCTTCACCACCCTCTTGTATGACGAGGTAATCGGGGGAATTTAACATACTCCAAGAAACCTGTCGGATAGGAATTTTTTTGCCTGAACGACGATGACGAACAAAGTAACGATGACGCGCAAAGTATGCGCTGTCGCCACAATGTCGTATGATAGAATTTTCGATGATGCTTCTTGGGATGATCCATTGTGGGTTTACATCCATTCGATTGATTTTACTCGATAGTAAAGGCGTTTTTGTTTCGGATGTTCCACTACCAACGCGCATGACAAGCGTCTCTTTCTTATCGACAGCGCGCAGCATATACGATGGAATGTTCACCAAAACATATTTTTTATGGTTCTCTGGATAATCGTTCAGACGCCAACGACTGCGCTCGAGATTGACTTGTAATTTCGGGCGTTGGCTGGCTGGCGTATTTGGATCGTTGAGTTGCGCCAGTAGTTGATGATAAAGTTTGCTCTGGGGCTGCACTTCGTGCAAAAATTCTGCTACACTGTCGTTGTAAATCTTGCGCAGAGCAACGTTGAGCGCCTTTCCAGAAAGATGTTGCATAGGAATATCGAACAGCGTGCGATACGTTGTTCGAGTAGAGTCTTGTTTTAGAATGTCTAAACGATTGAACAGTTTTTGCGGTTCAACCAAACCGAAACGCTGCGCTGAGGTATAGCGAAGAAAAGACTTGGTTAGGAAATATTCTAACCGTGCATAAACTTGGTTGATTTTGTTGTTGCTATCGTCGAAATCGAGCGTTCTGGCGCGCTGGAGGTCTGCTTTCATTTGCTTTAACGGGAAAAGACGCGACGAAAGCGCTTGTTCTGGTGCGCGTTCTATATAATATAATAATGTATCCGCGCGCGTGTCAAGTCCGTCGCGTGAAATCCAAAGCAGATTAGCGCGCGATCCGTAGTAACTTCGCGTGCGATAATCTGGCGCAAGCGTGTCGTGATCTGCTCGGACGAGGAGTTCTATTTGTTCACGAATGCGATAGGAATTTAATGCAAAGTCAGATTTCGCCAAATCAGCGAAATCTGATAATAGTACGTCGTCTTGACGCGTTTTCTCTTGAGTTGAGCACGACAAAATAAGCGTTGACAATAGTAACGCAATCAATGGGAAAACGCGTTTCACACTCTGTTAGCGTATTGAGATTTTACGAACAATCTTTCCAACCTTTACAATGTAGCAACCCTTTGGAAGATTGAGTTCATAATGCTTGTCTTGACCTTCTACTTTAAAGCTTTTTACTCGCACTCCTGCTATATTGTAAATCTGAACGGTTTGTCCGTTCGCGCCAGTAATGCGAAGCGTATTCTCGCGCACGCTAATCGTAATCTCCTCGAAGTCAACGTCAACAATTTCTATAGCGTTTGTTGCGTTAACTTGCATCGGTACGGTCAGCAATAATGCAGTTGAGAATATAATTGTGAGTATTTTTTTTGTCATAAGCGTTTTCGAAACTATTTTTGCAAAAATATTATTTTTCTATCGTAAAGAGTTGCAAATACAGGGGTTTAGGCTATAAAATTAAGAATATTTAACGAAAAATTTACACTTTACGTACAATAAATCGTTTCGTGCGACTTAAATCTCGAAAACATTGCCTTCTGCTGACAACTCGGTGTTCGGGAAAACTTCGCGTGCTTGATTGAACAATATTGATTCGTCTTCGTAACGTGCACTGTAGTGTCCCAAGAGTAGTTTGCCGGCATGCGCATCGCGTGCAACGGTTGCTGCTTGTCGGGCAGTAGAATGGAAATATTTTTCTGCATGATCGATGTAGTCGTCTGCATAAGTTGACTCGTGATAAAGCAGGTTTACGCCTTCGATTTGCTCATGCAACTGTGGCATATAGCGTGTATCGCTGCAGTAAGCATAACTACGAGATTCTTCGGCTGGTTTTACAAGCCATTCGTTGGGTATTTCCTTGCCGTCAGGAGTAGTCCACCCTGCCCCATTCTTAATGTTTTGGATTTGGCTGTTGGGTATTTGATAGAAGTCGATCATATCACGACGAATGTGTGGCAATATGGGCTTTTCTTGGAAAAGGTATCCGCAACATGGAACGCGATGTTCGAGCGGAATAGTTGTTACAGTTAAACTTCTATCTTCGTAGATTACTTTGCGAACTGTCGTATCTACGGGATTGAAAATCACTTCATAGCTCAGTCCATGACAGAACATAGCAATTTGTGCTTCTAACATAGGTTGGAGTTCTGCTGGTGCAAAAATATGGAGCGGTGCAGTACGGTCGAGAAGACCGAAAGTTGAAATCATGCCGATTAGACCTAAGCAATGATCGCCATGCAAATGAGAGATAAAGATATGACCTAATTTAGTAAAACGAATGTGCGAGCGACGCAGTTGAATTTGCGTTCCTTCTCCGCAATCGATCATGAAAAATTTTCCACGCAGCTCAACTATCTGGGAAGACGCGTTGTGTTTGATTGTTGGCAAAGCGCTGCCACAACCTAAGATGTGAATTTTGAATGGTTCCATAAAAAATTTTGTCTATTGTTGACGTTTAAAAGCAAAAACCCCTTCTTTATTTTCTAAATAGAGTGAATCTGGACCCAGCATCAGTATATCAAAAGTGTCGCGATTGAGCAATAACTGACCATTCAGTATGCGCCACGACAACCAAGGATGAGATTCTGCTGCTACATCCGATTGAACTGTTCCCCCTTCTTGTATTTCGAAATTCTTTGCTACATTAGTCCATTTTCCAAGTAATGTTGTGATGTTTATAATGCGTTGCGCTACGTTTTCATTTTCTGCATCTGTATCGTTCTTTGCACCAACTACAGCCATGCGATCGCCAGTTAGCATGCCACCTTTCACAATTTCTTGGTCGGGATCAATGCCAAAAGTTAGCGTATCGCCAGCATCGGTTATTAGTTGCAGCGTATTCATCATCGTTCCATCGCCACAAGTTCCGTAGAGCGTGCTATCAGCAACGAGAGGCTCTTCAATATCGAGCGTATCTGCAATAGATGTTTCTGGCTCTGGTGCTTTTGTTGGTTTACAAGCGCAAACTAACAGACAAATGATACTGCAAAAAATGATTTTTTTCATAATCGAGCGTGTTATTTTTCTGTATTATTTTTCTCTTTCGCTTTAGCTTCATTCCAAAGCGCATCCATTTCATTTAAAGACATGGTGTTCAGAGGTTTACCGAGTTTAATTGAATGATTTTCTACGTAGTTAAAGCGACGTATAAACTTCTGATTAGTTTCCTCAAGAGCGTTGTCAGGATTGAGATGATACAGTCTAGCAGCGTTAATCACACTAAATAGAAAATCACCCAGTTCTTTTGTAGAATTTTCTTTATCTTCCCGACGAATTTCTGTTTCGAGTTCGTCTAATTCTTCACGTACTTTAGCCCACACATCGCCACAATCTTCCCAATCGAAACCAACGTTTCGCGCTTTTTCTTGAATGCGATAGGCTTTAATCAATGATGGAAGACTAACGGGAACGCCTGAAAGCACACTTTTATTTCCATCTTTCTCGCGCAGCTTGATCTGCTCCCAATTTTCCAAAACCTGCTGTTCGGTTTCTACTTTTTCAGTTTTGGAATCGTTTTCCATTGATTCACGTTCGTTTTCTGGTACAAACGGAAGCGGTTTTGGTTCAGATTGCCCAATTTGAGAAGGATGATAAATGTGTGGATGGCGAAAAATAAGTTTGTCGGTTAATCGATTGCAAACGTCGGCAATATCAAAAGACGTTTTTTCTTCAGCGATTTTTGCATAGAAAGCAATGTGCAAAAGAACGTCGCCCAGTTCTTTACAGATGTCGTGTTCATCATCGCGCATCAGCGCATCGCAAAGTTCGTAAGTTTCTTCTATTGTATTAGGACGGAGAGACTCGTTTGTCTGCTTCTTATCCCAAGGACATTTCATGCGAAGTTGGTCAAGTACATCCAAAAAGCGACCAAATGCCGCCATTTTTTCTGCTTTCGTATGCATATTAGAAGTTTTTAATACTGCAAAACTACATATTTTCCGCGAAATTTTACTACATTTGCGCCAAATTTTATCAATTATAGCAAACAGATGGAAAATGTTAAGCATCGCGAGACACAAGCTCTCGCAAGCAAATACGACCCAAAGGAAGTAGAAAGTAAGTGGTATCAATATTGGATTGACCATAAACTATTTAGTTCAAAACCCGACAATAGAGAACCTTTCACGATAGTTATTCCACCGCCAAACGTCACTGGCGTTCTCCACATGGGTCACATGCTTAACAATACCATACAAGATATTCTCGTGCGTCGCGCAAGAATGAATGGTAAAAACGCGCTTTGGGTGCCAGGAACCGACCATGCATCGATTGCAACTGAGGCAAAAGTGGTTAAAAAACTTGCGGATCAAGGCATCAAAAAGAGTGATTTAACAAGAGAACAATTCCTTGAGCACGCTTGGGAATGGACACACGAGCATGGCGGAATCATTCTCCAGCAACTCAGAAAACTTGGAGCGTCGTGCGATTGGGATAGAACAGCATTTACAATGGACGAGAAACGTTCGAAAGGCGTTATCAAAGTTTTTGTAGATTTATATAATAAAGGTCTCATCTATCGTGGATTGAGAATGGTTAACTGGGATCCAAAAGCGTTAACCGCATTAAGTACCGAAGAAGTTATTTATCGCGAAGAGCAAAGTCACCTTTTTCACCTTAAATATTATATAGCAGACCAATCCGAATGCAAGCGTGTTTCGGATGGCGATGTTATACATCAAGATGAAAAAGGTTATTATGCCGTTGTTGCAACAACAAGACCTGAAACGATTATGGGTGATACAGCGATGTGTATCAACCCGAAAGATCCAAAAACTCAATGGTTGAAAGGCAAGAAAGTGATTGTTCCGCTTGTCAATCGCGTGATTCCCGTTATCGAAGATCGCTACGTAGATATTGAATTCGGTACAGGATGTTTGAAAGTCACGCCAGCGCACGACACAAACGACTACATGCTGGGTAAAACACACAATCTTGAGATGATAGATATATTCAATCCCGATGGAACAATCAGCAATCAATCACCGCTTTACGTTGGAATGGATCGCTTCGATTGCCGCAAACAAATCGTCAAAGACTTGCAAGAAGCTGGTCTGATGGAGAAAATAGAAGATTATACCAATAAAGTTGGTTATTCAGAACGCAATCCTGACACCGCCATCGAGCCACGTCTTTCTCTTCAATGGTTCTTAAAAATGCAGCATTTTGCTGATATAGCTTTACCTCCTGTGATGAATGATGAGATAAAGTTCTATCCTGCAAAATACAAAAACACATACAAAAATTGGCTCGAGAACATTCAGGATTGGTGTATCAGCAGACAACTTTGGTGGGGACATCGTATTCCAGCGTATTACTACGATAACGAAGAACATTTTGTAGTCGCTGAAACTGCAGAAGATGCACTTACGTTAGCAAGAGAGCAAAGTGGAAACGCAAACCTACAAATGAGCGACCTAAAGCAAGACGAAGACGCGCTCGATACATGGTTCTCGTCTTGGCTTTGGCCAATTTCGCTTTTCGATGGCATCAACCAACCAAACAATCCTGAAATAAATTATTATTATCCCACAAACGATCTCGTTACAGCGCCCGACATTATTTTCTTCTGGGTAGCTCGCATGATTATGGCAGGCGAGGAATATATGAAGAAAGTACCTTTCCGCAATGTTTATTTTACTGGAATCGTGCGCGACAAGCAAGGTCGAAAAATGTCAAAACAACTTGGTAATTCTCCAGACCCAATCGAACTCATCAACCGTTATGGTGCAGACGGAGTGCGAATGGGCATGATGCTGTCAGCGCCTGCTGGAAATGATATTCTATTTGATGAATCTCTTTGCGAACAAGGACGTAATTTCAATAATAAAATATGGAATGCGTTCCGCTTAGTCAATGGTTGGAATGTGGCAGATGACCTTTCTCAACCTGATGCAGCACGCATCGCCATCGATTGGTTCAATGCACGACTTCGCTTGGCTAACGTAGAACTAAATGATTTGTTTGAGAAATATCGTATATCTGAGGCATTGATGCTCGTATATCGCTTGTTCTGGGATGATTTCTCAAGTCATTATCTCGAGTTAATCAAGCCTGCATACGGACAACCCATTGATTCGGCAACGTTCAATCAAACACTTGCATTCTTCGAAACACTTTTGAAGATGCTGCATCCATTCATGCCGTTCATCACAGAAGAACTTTGGCAAGCGCTTTGCGAGCGTGAAGAAGGTGCTTCAATCATGCGCGAATGTTTAGTCATTGAATCACCAAAACAAGGCGATGAAACACTGGCCGAAGACATGCAAAACGTTCGTCAGATTGTTTCACAAATTCGCATGGTTCGCAACCAGAAGAATATATCTCCTAAACAGCCGCTCAAATTGCAAGTGCTTTCTGAAAATAAATTCGAGAAATACAATGCTGTCATAAGCAAACTCGATAATATCAGCGAGATTGAGATTATTCAAGAAAAGTCTGCCGATGCTATTGCATTTATGATTGGAACGTCAGAATACGCTATACCAGTCGGAAACCTGATCGATCGCGACGCAGAAATGCAAAAGCTCGAAGCACAGCTGCAACATCTCGAAGGATTCCTTATGGGAGTGAAAAAGAAATTGGCGAACGAGAAGTTTGTCGCTAATGCTCCTGAAGCTGTTGTAGCGCTTGAGCGCAAGAAACAATCTGACGCAGAAGAGAAAATCGCTGCAATCAAACAGTCGTTGCAAGAATTAAAAGCATAAGATGACCATTTCCGAGCGCTATTGCGCCATTCTCGACTATTTCCGCAAGGAGATGCCAGTCGTTACCACTGAGTTAGAATTCGGTAGCGCTTTTCAACTGCTCTGTGCCACCATTCTGAGCGCACAATGCACTGACAAACGAGTCAATCTTATTACACCTGAACTTTTCAAACACTATCCTACCCCTTCGGAATTGGCGAAAGCCGAACCCGAAGAGGTTTTTTCGTATATTCGAAGCGTGTCTTATCCGAACGCAAAAGCCAAACACTTGGTCGAAATGGCGCAAATGCTAATGCGCGATTACGATGGTGAAGTTCCATCTGACTTAGATAATCTCGTAAAGCTGCCTGGCGTGGGTCGAAAGACTGCAAATGTGATGCTGGCAGTGTGGTTTGGCAAAGCTGCGATGCCAGTTGACACGCACGTTTATCGAGTTAGTCGCAGATTAGGTCTCGTTCCACTTTCAGCGAACACGCCTTACAAAGTTGAACAAGCGCTTAAGCGTCACATTCCACAAGACGACGTTGCTAACGCGCATCACTGGCTGCTTCTGCATGGGCGATACGTTTGCGTTAGTCGTAAACCAAAATGCGAGAAGTGCGCTTTCAAAGATTTTTGTCCGAAAAAAGAAGTCTAAATTCTATCCTTTATGGATATCCAACCCATCATTCATTTTCTTAAAGGCATTCGCGAGAACAACAATCGCGATTGGTTTCAAGCGCATAAAAGCGAGTTCAACGACTGTCGCAAGGAGTTCGAAGAAGGAATCGCGCAACTCATTCTGCGCATTAGTGCGTTCGACAAAGAGATTGCTAATCAACGCGCTGCCGACTGCATCTACCGCTTCTATCGCGACTTACGTTTCACGCAGGATAAAACGCCTTACAAACGTCATTTCGGTGCATACATTTGCCAGAAAGGCAGGAAATCACTGCGAGGTGGTTACTATGTGCACATCGAACCCGATAAATGCTTGCTTGCTGGTGGGTGTTACTACTTGCCGAACAACATTCTGACCGCCTGTCGCAACGAGATACTGGCGAATAGCGATGAATGGTTGGCGTGTGTCGCAAACAAAAAATTCGTCAACCTATTTGGCGAACCAAACAAAGGCACGTGGGACGAGGATGAAATATCAGAAAAAGGATTCGGTTTGTCGGCACTTAAAACTTCACCAAAAGGCTTTCCAACCGACACTCCACTACTCCCCTATCTCCGCATGAAGGATTACTGCTGTTGGAAGACTGTTCCAGAATCGTTTTTCGCGAGCAATAACTGGATCGAGCAAGCAGCTGAAATTTTCCAGACCGCTAAACCGATGGCTGATTTCATCAATGCTGTCGTTGATGATTATCTCTAAAAATTTCATTTTACAACAATAAAAAAAACGGACTCGCTAAAAAGTGAGTCCGTTTTTCGTAAATTATCGTTTCGTTTTATTTTTTCTTCGTTGTAGTTGCCGCAGCTGCAGGTTTTTCTTCTGCTGTTTCTGCTTTCTCTTTCTTAGCAGCTGAAGTTGGTTTGTATGCTTTATTCAATCCAGCAACAACCTCGTCAGTAATGTCGAGCGCTTTGTCAGCGAAGAGAATGTTATCGCCTGCTTTGCTAAGAATCAAAGTATATTTCTTATCCTTATTATATTTAGCAAGGAAGTTCGAAATTGAGTCGTGCAAAGCAATGTTATATTTTTCTGTCTCAGCTTGGAATTCATTTCCTAAGCGTTGTGAAAGAACTTGCAAGTCGTTGTTCTGTTTCTCAAGACTTGCTTGGATGCGCTGTGCTTCTTCACGAGTGTACGCGTTCTGCTGAATTTTTTGCTGGAAGTTAGCGGCAGCATTCTGGAGCTGCTGTTGTTTGCCTGCGAGCGTCTTTTGAATATTCTGACTCTTTTGTTCCAAAATCTTCGAGCAGTCTTTCCAGAACTGATATTGACTCATAATAGAATCGGTTTCTACGTATGCCAGTTTCAACTCGATAGGTGCTGTCGTTTCAGCGCCTGCAGTCTGTGCAGGTTTTTGTGCAGATTGGTTGCAAGAAGTGAGCATCAAAGCGGCTACTGCAACGCAACCCAAAGTGCGAAATACATTTGTTTTTTTCATTGTCTATTGTGATTTATAAATTATCTCGTTCGTTTCTCATTTTCGTCAATACGCTTTATTTTCCTTTCGCGCATCACGATCTTGGTCGAGCACACACTTGATGCCTTGCTTTCGCAGCGCTGGATTGTCGTGTATATGTTGCGAAGAAAACTTGCCATTCTTACGAAATAGCAATTTTACGGACAATAAAGCCACCGCAATAGCAATTATTAACACGCTCAACAATAAAACTTTCAACATTTTTACTATATTTGCGCAGTTTTGTGCTGTATAACCGCGACAAAGTTAATCGTTTTGATACGAAAAACCAAAATAAAAATCTATAAATAACATGAAAAGTAATTTAAAACCAGCTCGCGTTTTCGAGCAATTCGCAAAAATTAATCAGATTCCTCGCCCTTCTAAGAAAGAGGAAAAGATGATTGAGTATCTCAAAGAGTTTGGAAAATCTCACAATCTGCAAACAGTAGTTGACGAAACAGGCAATGTAATCATCAGAAAGCCTGCAACAAAAGGTTTCGAAAACAAACCTGTTGTCATATTGCAAAGCCACATGGATATGGTTTGCGACAAATTGGTTGATGTTGAATTCAATTTCGAAACCGATCCTATACAAACTTACATCGACGGTGACTGGCTTCGCGCTAAGGGAACAACGCTTGGCGCTGACGACGGCATTGGATGCGCTATCGAATTGGCTATTCTGGATAGCGATGACATTGAACATGGACCGCTGGAGTGTGTCTTTACACGCGACGAAGAGACGCAACTCACTGGCGCTTCAGGCATGAAAGCTGGATTTATGACGGGAGATATGCTCATAAACCTTGACTCTGAAGACGAGGGACAATTCTTTGTATCTTGCGCTGGCGGTAGAAGCACCGTTGCTACATTCAAATTCAATCGCGAAGAAGCTCCTACAGGTTTCTTCTTTATGCAAATCTCACTCAAAGGTCTGCTTGGTGGACACTCAGGCGACGATATCAACAAAAAGCGTGCTAACGCAATCAAAATTCTTGCTCGTTTCTTGTATATGGAACAAGAGAAGATGACACTCCGTCTCGCAAGTTTCAATTCTGGAAAACTGCACAATGCAATTCCACGCGACGGTCGTGTCGTTTTTGCTGTGCCTAACGACAAGAAGGAAGAAGTGCGTGCCGATTGGAATGTATTCTGTTCGCAAGTTGAAGACGAGTTCCACGTAACTGAAAAGAGCATGCAATTCGATATGCAAAGCACAAACGCGGAAAAAGTCTTACCAGAAAACGTTAGCCGTAGATTCATTCAGGCGCTCCAAGGCGTAGACAACGGAATTTTCTCCATGTGTCAGGATGAAGAAATAGCGTGGCTCGTTGAGACTTCAACGAATACCGCCGCTGTTAAAACGACCGACGATTCTATTGAAGTGCTTTCCTCACAGCGAAGCAATGTAATGAGCAATCTGGATAACCAATGCAACACCGTAAAGGCTATCTTCCAGCTCGCAGGTGCTGACGTTGTGCAAAACGATGGTTATCCTGCGTGGAAGATGAATCCAAATAGCAAACTAACTAAAATAGTTGAAGAAACCTATCGCAAGCTTTTCAATAAGGAACCACGTGTATTAGGAATCCATGCTGGACTGGAATGCGGTCTATTCTCCGAGCGTTATCCTAATATGGATATGATTTCCATGGGTCCAACGTTGCGCGACGTTCATACTCCAGATGAACGACTGCTCATTCCTACCGTACAAATGGTGTGGGATCACTTGTTGGAAATCTTGAAAAACATTCCAGAAAAATGATTCGCCGACTCATACCCTTATTTCTATGCCTCGCGTTGCTAACGAGTTGCGATGACGAAAGCAAAGCAAAGAAAACGGCTAAGCAATTCTTGAAAGAGAATCTTGCGGAAACGAGTTTCAACATTAAAGAGGTGTCGCGACTCGACTCAACCTTCGTGATAACGGACAGTATCGTTGAGATCATGCGACAGAACACGAGTTCGCAACCGCAATTCACTGGAAAGAAAATCCAATGGAGCAAGCGCGATGGTTCTAAACTGCGCTACGCGCGTATTATATATAAGGTGTACGACAAAGAATTCACGCAAACGTTCTATTTCGACGATAAACTTGAAAAGGTGATTGCTGTGAAAAACTAACGCAGTGCAACGCTTTTCCAGCGCATCTCAAAGAAATAGCGCGATAAACCAATCAATCAGGTTAGGCTTTCAACGTCTAACCTGATTTTTTTGTGCGATTTAGTCTGTTGTTCCATGCAAAAGTTGATTGTAAAGCATTTGCAATTCGTTGTGCAAGCGTTGAAAACCAGCCGTTTTCTCGAGTGTTTCTTCGTTCATATACACGCTTTTGCAAACTTCAATCATAACAGACTGATACGCGTTGCCTGCAGGAACGTCAAAAGTTTTGCTGTTCGAAAATGGCGTGTTCATGCCTACGCGATAGCCTTTGCGTGCAAAAAAATCGCAAAGCTGCGCAATGACGTCGTCGCTCGGTTTAGTCTCGTCGTCGTTGAATCCAATACAAATGTCAACGTCGTGTGGCGGATTCGGAACAAGTAGATTTGACTGCGCAGAAAAGCTGTGGCAATCGATCAGCAGTACGCGATGGCGGAATTTTTCTTGTAAATCAATGAGCTGCAACGTCGTTTCAAAATGATAGCGTGCGTAGTCTTTCAGCGCTTGCACGCGACTACCCCACGTTCGCGTGTGAACGCCGTCGATGGTGCGTTGAAATGAAATGCCCAATCCACGCTTTTCGAGCGGATCGTGTGGCAATCGCTCGACGTCGCAATACAACCGACAATAGGGAAAAACAATCGGCGAAATGCGCTCGTGTGCTTCGTCGGGCGCGAACAATGAATCGGTGTAAAGGTCGATGAGTTTCCATTCTTCTTCGTCGAAAGTTGCTGGATTCGCGCCATTGTTTGGCACCACAATCGACGAATGCGGGATGTGCAAAACAAGGTGTTCGTAATGCTGTTTGTCGGCAGAAAAATCGTTCGCGCTGCGCGATGCAGCCTCAGTTCTCGTAAAATCTTTTTTCATTTTCATATTCGTTCAATGTGTTGATTGTAAAATAAAAATCTCCCTCGTAAATCGTTGGGCATCAACCAGTTGAAACGAATCTCTGAAAACGAAAATTTCCTTATTCATCCCTGAAAACAGGCGACGGAATAAGGAAATCCACAATCATGGAGCTGTCATTTTTTGGCTCAATGCCCACATCTGCTAATCTTAGCTCGCCACCGTGGCTGTCGGAATGCTCAGTTCCGTCGGCTCGGTTGGCACGCATTGCTGCGTTCTTGATGTCGATTTCCTGACCTAAATGGTCATTTCTTTTGCAAATATAATAAAAAAATTGAAGACCAAATAATCGGATGCAAAAATAGAACACTACTACGCCACCTATTGGCGTAGCAGAAAGAATTTTGAATGATTGTGAAAAAATTTTCTATTTATTTTGTTTTATAGGCAGAATACGCCATGAGAAATTTGTTGCGTATGCGTTGACGAAGCTGTCGCGGTGAAATAACTTCCAGATGCTCGGCATAGCCAATCAGCAAACGCTCTAATTCCAAATTCCAAACAACGCGAATCGAAATGGTTACGCTACCATCCTCGTGGCGTTCCATTACTTTCTGACTGCAGTGCAACGGTTTGGTGAGAACGTATGGTGCTTGGTTTTCGTCAAAGCGTAGCACTACTTGAATCGTTGGCGAATCTACGCCTCGCGTAACGCCAACCATCTCGTCGAAATAGGTCTTTGGATTAAAAAATGTGTTCTTAATATAAGTGCCGTTGTCGTCTCTACGAACAGAAACCATGCGATCGAGCGCAAGGGTTAGCACTTCGGCTGGCTTAGAGCGATAACATATCAAAAACCAACGGTTATTGAACTCTTTTAATATATAAGGTGACACATGGAAACGATGTTCACGATCGCTCTTAAACGACTGATAACAAACGAGTATCGGTTCTTTACGAATGATATGATCGTAAAGTTGACCCAAGAAGTTCAGTCCTTTCAGTCGCGTATTAGTCTCAATAAAAACTACTTGGTCGTGTTCGTCTTGTTGTTCAATGCGATCCTGCAGCCGAGTCAGTATATCTTCGGCGCCTTTCATACCTTTGAAACCTCGAAAATGGCTAATGATATCCATCGCGCTACGCAATTCGGCGATATCGTGCTGCGTTAGCGGCATATCTGTTATGCTATAATCTGGGTCTGAATACATATAATATTTGCGATCCTTAACAACGATTGGTGCAAAATACCCTAATTTGTCACCTCGCATCAGTTCAATATCGCGCTGTGTCGTGCGTTTACTAACGTAATCAATGCCTTCCATGTCGTAGAGTGCATCTTCACAAGCCTGACGCAAGTCTTCCAGCGTCCATTTCTTATATCTTCTGCGAAGGCAAGAGTCAATTGTTCGCAGGCGAATCAGTGTACTTTTATTTTGTGGCATAACAAATAAATTGATAAAATTTTGTGCAAAGATAAAAAATAATTTGAATTACGCCAATAGATGGCGCACTTATGACATAATTTTGCACAAGAAAATTAAATATTACACAATGATTCAGAAAGTAATTATGGGAACTCACGTTCCTGCAAAGCTGTGGTTGAAAGACGTAGAGCCTTCCTGTTTGGAGCAAATCATTAACTTAGCATCGTTACCCTTTGCTTTCAAACACGTAGCCATTATGCCAGACGCGCATGCTGGTCTTGGAATGCCGATAGGTGGCGTCTTGGCGACGAAGGGAGTTGTCATTCCAAACGCCGTTGGTGTGGATATCGGTTGTGGAATGTGTGCTTTGAAAACTAACTTAAAGGCAGAAAATCTTGACGCAAAGACTTTGAAATCTATCTTAAAGGAAATTCGCGCGCGTGTGCCGCTTGGCTTCGACCATCAATCGAAACCCGTTGACGAAGCGTATCTTCCCGACATCGATATGAGCGAATTACCGTTCTTAAAAGATAAACGAAAAAAATGTCTCGTTGAGATAGGAACGCTGGGCGGTGGAAATCATTTCATAGAGATACAAAAGGACACCGCAACGGGCGACGTTTGGATTATGATTCACTCGGGAAGCCGTCACATTGGACTACAAGTAGCAAAATATTACAACCAAATAGCCGAATATTGGTGCGAGAAATGGTATGCTGACACGTGCAAGGGACTGGCATTTCTGCCAATCGAGACGCAGGAAGCAAAGGACTACATGAAGGAAATGGATTTCTGCAAACATCTTGCATTTCAAAACCGTCGCGCAATCATGGATTCCGTCAAACAATCTGTGCAAACGGTGCTGCCCGAAGCTGAATTTGGCGACCTCATCAACATTGCCCACAACTACGCTGCATTTGAAAACCATTTCGGACACGACGTTATCGTTCACCGAAAAGGCGCAACACGAGCACGGACTGGCGAGATAGGCATCATTCCTGGCTCTATGGGAACGCGATCCTACATCGTTGAGGGTCTGGGAAACGCAGATTCGTTCATGAGTTGCTCGCATGGCGCTGGCAGAAAAATGAGTCGCACCGCTGCTTTCAATACATTGTCGCTCGAAGAAGAGTCGCGCAAAATGGAGGAGCAAGGCATTGTGCATGGATTGCGCAAGAGTGGACTCGACGAAGCACCAGGAGCCTACAAGGATATCAGCGAAGTAATGGCGAACGAAAACGACTTGGTGAAACCACTCGTTGAGTTGGCGCCGCTCGCTGTACTGAAGGGGGATTGATCCTACATTGATTATTCTTTCATATTGTTTTTAATTGGTTTACAAAAAGTGTAATTCGGGGATAGATTTTGTTTGAAATCCAAAGAAAAAAGTGTAAACTAAGGGGATAGTGATTTCCATATTATAATTTAATTGTTTTGATTGTTTAACAAAAAAGTGTAAATCGGGATTTGATAATGTGTAAATGCAAGAGGCTTGGAAGTTCTTCCAAGCCTCTTTTGATAGATTCAAATGAACCAATTACGAAAAATAGAACAATATCAAACTATCTTCTTCAAAGTAAATAGGCTGTTCTCGTTTGTATGACGATAGAAAATGGTTCGTAAAACACTCTATTTCCATTCATCCCAATACATAACAGGATGGTCTGGAAGACTGTCGAGGTATCTCTGGTATGCTTCGGGATCCTCCTTTTTCATTCTCTGTCTTTCGCGATACCTTTTCCAAAAGTCCTCCTCCGCCTTCAGGATTTCTGGGTCGTCCGAGTAAGAATTTGATTTCTTCCTTAGTAGGTTTTCCGAATTCTTTGTATTCATAACGTATTCTATGATTTATAAAATGATGATTCGTATGCGTTTACATTTTCATGATTTCATCTATCGCTGTCTGACCGTTTTCCAGCGCATCCAAAACATCGAAAACTTTTTCGTTCCAACCTGCAATAAGATAGACATTTGGCTCTGCCAACGAAAGCGGTGACTGACCATAGCCACACAGGTCGAAGAGATAGAGTTTCGTTTCTGGTGAAATAGCGCGATAACGATGCCAAGACTGACGCAGATTTGCGCCATCGCCATTACTATCCCACAGCTGACAATCGGTGAAAATCATCACTTTATCAACGCAAGTCTTTGTTTCAACGAGCCAGTCAATCACTTTGTGACCGTTAGTCGCGTAACCCACAGATCCTTCTTCGCGATAGAGCGCATCAACGTTAGGAAGTATGTTGTCGGTTGGCAAGTTAAAAATTTTCCAATCAGTGCCAAACATTCCTGAAATGACTTCACGACAACGGAATTTCAGCATCATAGCGAGCAAAAGACCGATATCGAAATTCATAACGCTACTTCTTGGACTCACACGCGAATACATTGAACCCGAAACGTCAGCAGCTATCAGCACGCGACAGTCATCTGAAAAGCCAGTGATATTGGATGCGGATGCGCAAATGGCTTTATCTAACGCTTGCATCATGCTTGACGATGAGAAATTGCACGAATTTTTCAACTCGCGATAGGCTGCAAGATAGCGGAAAGGCAACTGGCGCGATTTTTTCACTTCTTTTTCGTCGGCAATGCGACGAGCGACGTCGTCGATGCATGCTTTCGAAATCTTAGGGTTCGACAATATATTTCTAAGGTTACGCAATAGCGCCATATAACCAAGCTTTCCAGACGCAATCAGTTCTTCCCACTTTCGTGCAAAGGCTTCTTGCTTCGCTGATTCATCGCAAAATTTTTGCTGACCAAGCGCAGAAAATTCTGTTTCCCATGTATAAGGAACGGCAAGCGTTGAGTTAGCAATTTTGTCAAACAATTCCTGCTGCTCAATGCTCTTTGCTTTGGGATGAACAACGAAGAGCGCATCGCGCAACGTTACACTACGACGCTGGTTGTCGTACTTCGCAAACTGATATTCATCGAATCGGTTGAACGAAGCAGCCAATCCTTTTTGTATCTGATGCGACAAGCGATTCAACTGCTTGCGTTCTGTCGTCAAAGCGTTGCGCCACGCATAGCAAGCAAGGAGTTCCATAATTTCGTCAGCACGTTGCACTACCCTTTCAACGGTTTCCGAAACCAATCCATCGCCACTGTGAATTTTTGCCAACTCAGTAACGAGCAAAAGCGGCACACTGCGAAGATGCATCTTCTCTCTTGCATAAATCGCAAGGCGAGATGCAAACACAGGACTAACCTTTGCAACCAGATTGCTTATGCGTTCTGCTCGCTGATCAGCGCCTTCGTAGAACATCTTGCTCAACGACGACGTCACAACAGCGCTATAGAGTTCCATCTCTGGCGATAATTGATATGCTTCACCGCCTTCATAATTCCGTCCTGCAGCAGGGCGTGCTAATTCATTAAATTTCATTTTACTCTTTCTTAATAATTAAAAAGGTGGAGCAACATTCAAGGAGACGCATGCACGAGAACCGAAATCTCGCTCGATTTAAAGTCGAAGTAAGTCATCCTCTACGGCATCCACCGATGAAACAAACAGAAAACGAAATGACGGTGCGACAAGCTCATACGGTGTACATTAGACAGACGTCCTTATGGATTACAAATCCATCGCTTCGTCTTACAAAAGCTAGCGGGTTTCGAGACCGAAGTAACCGAATGATACGGCAACCGTCAAAACGCTTTTTTGACTTTTCACGTTGCAAAACTAAAACGCAACTACGCCACCTATTGGCGTAGCTCGAAGAATTTTCAAAAAAATTTGCAAAAAATCCACTTTTTTCTCGTTTTTCCATCAAAATCTGGCAGTTTTTCGCAAATTCATTCCATAAAAAACCGAAACGCATCTCCTATATAAAAATATAAAAAAGGTACGCGCGCGAGACGCATCTCATTTTTCTAAAAAATCAATGCACACGAAATCGAGAAATTAAGAAAACTTTACAACTTTTAACAACGCTTTTTCGCAAAATTTTAACACTTGATTTAACATTCGTTTGCATTTGAGCGGCTCTTTTCTAATGCACAAATTTTGGTCGAAAAAAGTCGTTTTTCGATCGCAACTCCATGCGCGAAATGTTAAAATGATAGATTTATGCAAAAAATATACGCATTTTTAACATTTTTCCGCGCAAAACAGCCAATTTTTGAACGTCAATTTTCGGAAAAATGCATTTGTTAAAAAAGTTAAATGATATAAGATAGAAAATTATCTCACGTGAGATAGAAATTTATTTCACGTGAGATAGATTTCTAAACAGCCTTTTTGCGATGATATTCTGTGCGGAAGGCTCAAAAAAATCGCAAAAAACGCACTTTTTTTTCACGCGAAATAAAATTTTAACAAATAAAACTTAACATTTTTAACAATCTTTGACACACCCATTTTAACACTCTTTTTTAACACTTTTCGCATGCGTTATTTTTCGCTTTTTTGTGGACTATTTTCGAACATGTCCACCTTATCTCGCTGGCGCGAGGCAAGGTGGAGGTGGAGAGGTGTCATCACGCTTCTAAAATATAGGAAATAGGACTTGAAAAGAACGCGTGGGTTTCGCAATTCGTGCATATCTCACACGCAGCCTTGCATCGAGCTGGCTGCGTGTGAAGGGAGGGAGGGAGGGAGGGAGAGAGAAAACAACGCTTTGAGAAAAAGGAGAGCGGAGCTAAAATCGCGATTTACATTCTTTGTCGCATCATTTTATTAAAACCTACAAGCGATTTTGCATCAAGAAGATCGCGTATAAAGGTGATAGAGAAAGAATACAATGTTTTAGTAGAGGAAACGCAGTGTTCCCTACTCTATTTCATGTAGAAATTGTGCGGAATTAGTCGATTAGGAGATCGAACGTGATGCCGTCGTTTTTGCCAGCGTAGTATGAGGGATAGGTGACGCCGAGATGGAGAACGTTTTCGAGTAAAACCATATTGCCTTCAACGAATGTGTAACAGTCGAAACGGTCGCCGACGGAGAGTTTTGAGTTTTCCGATTCTTCTATCACGAAGCGTTGGTTGCCGAGATACTTGACTTTCAATCGGCGATTGGGATTCCAACGAAGCTCAAGACGCTGCCCCACTTTTAATTCTGCCACATTTTGATGTTTGGCAAACGTCCAACTGCTTTGCGTTTCGCGTCCACGCTTGGCAAAATCCTCGTAATTTCTGTAGCCAACGAATTGAGATAGCGCGTTAGCTGTGAAAGCGCTTGGCGAATAGTCGTCGTCCGTTGACACGTAACCCCAAAACCGCTTCAGCGTTGATAGACTCAGCGTTTTGTCGGTGCGCTTCTTAATCAATTCGGACAATGCAGTAAAATCGCGAGGCGTCTCCATCTTTTGCCCAACCATGCTTTCTACTGCTTTACAAAGGTCTTTTCTTACGTCTAAACTATTCATTGCTCCATTCGTTTGGTTAGCGCAAATTTACGAAATCGTGAAAAAGAACCAAAAAGAACCACTTTTTATTTGGTGTTTTATGTAAAATGAACCAAAATGAACCAATTTTTTCATTTTTTTTATTATATTTTTGGAGCGTTCTTTCTAAAAATAGACAAGGAGAACGCTGAAAATCCTTAACAGAGTAGGCAAAAGAAAAAATACAAGAAAATGAATAAAGACAAAAAAATCGTTCAATTTTTACATCCAGGCACTCAGTATTCTGTTAAAAAAGATTGGAAAAAGAATAAGCGAATGCCTTGGAACAAAGATGCTCACCATCGAAAATTCTTAAAAGCGAAAGGACAATTCGTCGATGGCGACAAGCTTTCAGACAAACAAGAATTATGCTTCTGGGGAGAATGGGAACCAGATTCAGAATTAGAAACAATAAACGTTAATAATAATCTGAAAGATTTTCCCAACTATATCCATAAGCCAATTCTAAAAGTTAGTTCAGAAGGCAGTCAAAATACAGACCCACTTGTATTTGGTGATGCATTCTATTATAGTCTTTGCCAACAATTTCGCAATTATGCTCAAAAAGGAAAGCAACCGACAGCTCTAAAAAGCCTTGAAAGAGGCAGTATTATTCTCTTTGGTAGTCACATTAAAGAAACAGACGGAAAAGAGTACTTTGCTCTTGATACAGTATTTGTTGTTGGTGAATACAAAGACTATCAGGAAAGCACAGCAGAAAAAGACTTAAAAGGATTTGTTCCAGATGATTATTATCAAATAAGGATGCTAACAACACATAAAAAATCATCTACGATTTCTTCATCTGCTTGTGGTGGTGGTTGTTCACCAACTTCATCTTTACCACAAAAAGGGTGTGACTCACCATCCGAAGAAGGTAACAATAATGAACTATTATTGAGATGTTACAAAGGAGCGACATTCGAAAAACCTATTGACGGCATGTATAGTTTTGTTCCTTGCAAGATTGCAGATGGAAATGGATTTGGAAGAGTTAAAATCAAAATTTCTGACGAAATAAGTGGTCAGACGCAAGGTTATCATTTTATTAAAATAAATGCAACCCCAAAAGATCTGAAAGATTTTTGGCAAGAACTAAAACAAGATGTTAAAAAACAAGGTTATGAACTGGGTGTTAAGTTCGAATATAAAAGAGAACCATAGTCTTATCACCATAAATTCAGATATAAAACTATTATTCAAATAAACGAAATAAAAACTTAAAAACAATAATAACATGAAACATTTAAAACTTTTTTTGACAGCCCTTTTATTTGCTGTTTCAATGAACACGTGGGCTGAAGACACCATTAGAGT
>Ga0065711_1033880_pt1 | contig 24664 bp, 14 predicted proteins | sample Hoacrofraction12_FD_59098 | JGI IMG/M metagenome (GOLD analysis project Ga0065711, IMG submission 59098) | Hoatzin crop microbial communities from Cojedes, Venezuela - Epithelial fraction 12 v2 (version 2) | ecosystem: Host-associated > Birds > Digestive system > Esophagus > Crop | place...
ATTTCATCGTATGTGGGGTTAAATATTTCAAAAGACTGCAGCTCTGTCCTTGCTTTGGAGATAACGGTGGAGGAGTAGCAGCCGCTTCTAAGATAGTTTCTGCGAGTTTTAGAGCATTTAAAGCTGTATGCACTGATTTCCAAGTAATGATTTCCTCAGGGATTTTAAACTGCAAGACTTTGTTCCTTCAAAATTCTCTGTAAAATCTTTCAATTGAGCTTTCGTTCCTTTCAGCTGATCATGCTTTTGACAGCTCGAGAAACAGGGGCTAATAATTGCTCCTCTTTGTTGCCGACCTGCACAGAGTCCCCGATTCTCTGCCACACATCCAGGTCGAACAACTGATCTGTCGTTGCTATCAGCTTTCATTGGTGGTACCACAATTATAGACCCGATATCTCTCCTTCTGTTAACTTCACGTTGGCTCGATCCACCAATTCCAGCAGGCTTTTCTGCACTGCCTTGTCCAACACTGATACAGTGAAACCCATACTGCCAATATTCATGCACCCCCGGTGTGCTGCGGATACGCTCCTGCCTCTCTTGGGCAGCCCAGCTTACCTCGCCGGTCGGCAGTCCCCTGCCTTCTTCGGCTGCAGTATCACGTCGGGGTCACCACAATGCCGAGTTTCAGCATCCGTGCAGGGACAGGGATGACTCTCACACATTGATACAATGCACAGTCGATTCGATTTATTGCTCTGCTTGCGTGGTTATATACATTTTTCATATCTGCACACGCGATCATGCTTATTCGGATAGGCTACAGACATAAATCACGTGCTGTTCACGCACCCCATATTCCCTTATGATTGGTAACTATGCACTGACGCTAACAGCAACAGGCCGCCTGCACGTCCTTGAACACATCTTGTTTTTGCTAACGGACACCATGTGCACTATCAGAACTTTCTCAATTGTTATTCTTAGCTGTCCTTTCCAGCGGCCTGTTCAGTTATGCGAGCTGTTTTGCTTAAGCGGCCCAGTCATGCTAACTCTCAAGCTACATCAACCCCAACAGGATCCCATTGGCCTTCTTGGCAACCAGGGCACACTGCTGGCTCGTGGTCAACCTGTCGTCCACCAGGACACCCAGGTCCCTCTCCACAGAGCTGCTCTCCAGCAGGTCCGCCCGAAGCCTGTACTGATGCATGCAAGGGAGCAAGCCTGTGAGAGGAAGAAGCAGACTGGGGCTGAACGTTTTTTATCTTGCCTTTGGCAAGTTAAATACCCCTTACTGTTTGGGAAATTGTGAAAGACAGGCATCCCAGTAATTACTTCCCAGTCATTTATGTAAACAATTTAATAATGAAAATAATAATAACACAGAGGAGTCATCATCTGAAACTTGACTGCATTTAGTTTCAGTTAGAAATCCCTTTATGTTTCACAGTACACCAGAGAAGTAACTCCGGTTTTATAAAATTCAGAGGTAAATAAATCTCTCACCTATTCAGAACACCATCTATGTGTTTCAATGGAAAAATGTAACCCTGTAGAAAGGAAATACAAATAGAGAGTAATCTGCCAGAGTAAGCTGTAGCCTTTTCTGGATACCGCACCATCAAAATTTTCTTCCTTTTGATTTCAAACTTTCTATTATAGGCTTATATTGAAGCTTAACTACCATGTTTAAAAATAACACTTTTTAATGTGAGTAAATGTGATATGAAGCTATTGATTCACAATGACTTTAGAACCCTAAGATGCCAAACTTGGGAGTTTTTCCACCCCATTTATTAAAACTCTGAACAATATTTTTGGTTACATTTATAGAAGGTGTCCTGCAAAATAGTTCTGCTTCCTGACCGACAAAGGTAACAACAGACATTAAGAGTGGCATAGTTTATGATCATAGAAGACAGCACAATAGGGAGCCAAGGACAAAATTTTGGAAGAAAGCATTGCATGCACTGCAGTGTAGTGGTTTACACACATACAGCTTAGCTACAGTTGTATTTCATGATGAAGTACAATCCATTTGGAGAATAAGGTTAGAGGTTTTCTATTGTCCATACGTGTAAAAGACATTGGATGAAAGTGGCGCTGATGATTTTGCAGGCAGCACTTGCTTGTGTGTATACGGCAGCTTTGTAACCCCTTATACTCCACCATTACCGCTGACGAGTAGTAGTTGCAGTCATAGAAGACGCAGTGCAGTCAAGGGTCATTTTTGCTGTTCAGCCTAAGTGATGTGCTGTACCTGTCAGTGTAGCCGGGGCAGCCGATTTCTCCCTACAGGACAGCTCCCTTTTGTATTGTCACCAGTCTGGAACTGAAATGGCAGGGAATTCGTTGCTCCTCCATTTGCAACCACTGAGTAAGTACTGAGCTACTGCCTCAATCTTATACTGCTCAGCTTTTGGCTTTCAAGACAAAAAACAAATAATGAAATGCTTTAGTTAAGGATTCTTACTGCCTTGTGCAAGAGGTGGGCCACTAGCCCCACTTTACTGCTTGCAGTGAGTAATTATAGCCTGTCATTTCCTCCGTGCTTTCAAATTGTTACTACATTCTTCCCACCCTGACCAAAAGGTTGTGTAGCATTTCATGCCCTGTTAAATAGCAGCTTCACTCCACTGTACAAACACCTGTATTTCATTGTTGGCGAGTGAACCCACCCGTCCATTTCCCCTCACTGTGGAATGCACTTTATGAATTTTTGAACAGCATGAAGTGTATACAAGGGTCACACCTTGTAGGCAAAAGCTGGCAACTGAAGCATTTCTATCAAAATTCTTGTCTTTAAGCTTTTCCACTTCTCTCATCTTGTCACACTCCTTTCATACATCCAGCCACTTCAGCTGAGAGGAAAGAGGGAGACTTCTGCCAGTTCTTGGGGTTATTTTTATTACAATGAATTGAAACAAAATTCTCAAATTCTTTTGCTTTTGTCCCTCATAAATGCAAGAAAAACTGAGACAGGTGGACAATAGCAGAGGATGGTTATATGAACTATGAAACCATTCTTGATCTACTTTGTTTTCAGTACAGATATGAGTCATATCTTGTGCAACAAGTTCTGATTGATTGCTGATCCAATTGCAGTTTAATGGCACAAGCAAGGAAGAAGAAACAAGTATGGGTTCTTCACAGAAAAATACATTTAGTTTACAAAACTACATGCGTAGTTGTCATCCACTACTGTTTTCTGACTGGCAGCATTCTGTTGCGTGGAACTTGTAACTGCACTGGCTTTTGCTTCGAACTGTGACAATCAAGCTACTCGGTTTTCTGACTTCTCTGTGCTTGTGATGGGAGTCTCAGCATCACTGAGTGTCAACATGAGTTACCTGCATGGTACTGCTTTTGCAGCTTGAGCTGGCAAGCTCGAAAGCTTGCTCCTACAAAAGCTCCCTGCACGGTGCTGAACCGCGTTGTGTTGGTCCACCAGGTAGCTCCGATGTAGCTAAGGAATCCACTGTGAATTACGCACTGGTTCAGACTGCAGGAAGCCTAGGACAGTTTATATTCTTAAAACGGGGCCGAGGAGCTTTAACTCAATTTTTCAAAAGTGTTTGTATGCCATGTTCAGCAATGCCACAGTCACACACTCAGTGAAATGACTGAGTTCCTGCTAAGGGAACAAGGCTTAGAAGTCCAGGAAAGCACATAGCAAAATCAAGTACAAGTTAGAGCCTCATTCTTCTTCCCTGCTGTCACCTTCCCTACTTGTCAACATTTTTACGGCACTTACTCAGTAAAGGTAAACTTCTATGGTTAGGAGTGCGTACAGCATCTGGCAGGATGGAGTTAACATTCTTCGAAGTACCATGTTTTGGATTTGTGGCTAAAACTGTTGATAACACACCAGTGTTTTGGCTGCTGCTGAGCAGTGCCTGCAGCGCGTCCAGTCTTTTTCTTTCTCCTTCTCCCTCTCTGCCCTCCCAGCAAGTAGGCCATGGGTGGGCAGGATGTTGGGAGGGGATGCAACCTGGTCAGCTGAGCCAAACTGACCAAAGCTTAGCTTAGCTGCAGGCTGGGGTCAACACACTCCAGAACGCAACTATCTGAATGAACAATTTAACTCTTTAAGCCAGCAGAGATTTAGAATAGGAGGTTCTGATTTTGGTGAACCTGGAATAGGTCACTGATGAAATCACAGCCATGCTCACTTCACAGAAGAAATTAATGTGTCATTTAATCTAGCAGATACCAGCAACATACTTCAGAAAACACTGAATAATCAAAACTCAGGCTGATTGGTCTTGAACCAGTGCATTATATATGCATTTTGTGCTTTTTTCCACACTTTTCAGAGACTGATTACTACTCCAAGGGGTCTTTTCTCCAGGTATTAACAGCAGATCTGATTTGTGACTGAGAGCTCCCCTCACTCTTGGACTTTATTAGCTCATCTAATTGTTACTGCAACTAATACACCAGACTTCTTTTGCATTTTTGCTATTTTCAAGTGAAGAGCTCAGAAGTGGTCTCAGAAGTGCTTTTTTCTTCTCCATATACACTTTCCCACAGACACAGGCACAAACATAGCTCATCTGATGTCTGTTCTTCAAAGCAGCCACACTAGAGCTCGGAAAAATGCAGAAGAGCTATAGTTATTCTAGATAATTAAAGTACTCAACAACACTTCAAAGTAATTTTTAATCAGTGTTTTGAATTTTAGTCCATATTTTTAATGTTTTATAAATTTTAGGCTGGGTTAACAGATAACATGCATTACTTTTAGAAAACAAAAATGATGACAGGCTTTAATGCCAGAAAACTGGCATATAACGAAATACTTCAAAGAGAGGCTGTAACTTCAAAAATATAAAGCCATTTTTAACAGAAAGACTAAGACAAGTAAATATTTGGTAGTGTGATAATTTGGAAGAAGTCAGCTAGTATTTGTAGCTCAATTAGTAATGAATGGTGCCAAGGTTAGGAAAAAAGAAGCTTAAAATTGTGTTGCCTTTGGTACTGCAGCTGGGAGTCTGAAGAGGGATAAGATCAGAACTAGATGGATATGGTAAGAGAACTTTATTCATCAGATTGCCTACCAAAATGTTAAGATTTTGACTTCCCAAAGTTAAAATTCACTGGCTATACCAAGGGCAGCATCTTTCGAAAGAAAAGCTTGCATTCATTTGTATCCCCCTCTGCCTTCCCCAAGAACAGACAGCTGTTCATGCTTCATGCTTCGGGAATATGCCCTCCTTCCTTCATAAATCTTATGCCCATAAAACAGTTTGTTAAAAGCCCACGAGAAGTTCTCTTGAAATATTCTTGCGACAGCACCAGCAGCAAAAATGATGAAGTAATTATCTCATTTAGTAAGATCCAACTTTTACTGCAGTTAATTTCTAAGGAGTCAGGAGCAAATTCAGCAAAAGGTTTTATTTCTTGCTTCAATTTTTGCATAAATGACATAGGAAATTGGCTTATTTTATTTAAATGGATGTCAGATGTTGCTAAAGACAAGAAAACTCAAGTCATGGGAAACAAGTCCTTAGTACAGCAGGGTACTCTGAAGGCTTGTCATAACCACTGGCTAAATGTGTAGGTAGTTGCGGTGGGTTGACCCTGGCTGGATGCCAGGTGCCCACCAAAGCTGCTCTATCACTCCTCCTCAGCTGGACAGGGGAGAGAAAATATAATGAAAGGCTTGTCAGTCGAGGTAAAGACAGTGAGAGATCACTCGCCAATTACTGTCACGGGCAAAACAGATTCAACTTGGGGAAAATTAATTTATTGCCAATCAAATCAGAGTAGGATAATGAGAAATAAAATTAAATCTTTAACATAGCTTGTCCCACTCCTGCATTCTTCCTGGGCTCAACTTTACTCCCAAATTCTCTACCTTAAATACCTTACCAGAGAGGCGCTACCACCGTTGCTGTTGGGCTCGGCCTTGGCCAGCGGCGGGTCCGTCTTGGAGCCGGTTGGCATTGGCTCTGTTGGACAACGGGGAAGCTTCTGGCAGCTTCTCACAGAAGCTACCACTCTAGCCCCCCTGCTACCAAAACCTTGCCACACAAACCCATTTCAGTTGTGAATTCTACAGCCAGGGAACAGAAAAGTGTTCCAACTTCCAGCCCTTCAGAAGCCCCTTCTGGAGGCACGTGTTACACCTCTAGGTGATTTGTGTCATTTCTGCATAGGAAGGTCAATGCCCCCCGGCTTAATACCCCTTAGCAGTTAGGACAATTACGTCATTAAAAAAAAGAAAATCAACATTTAACAATAGGTCCATATACACGTATTATACTTCTGATAACTTATGATAGGCAAATGAATTTCTATTCCAAAGATCTCTATAAAAATATCTTAGAAGCTGATTGATTCTTGATGTACCCTTCCAAAACACATTTCCTTAGGAAAAGATTGAAAATATTTCTATGCCAGAATTGCCTGATTTTCAGTAGCAAAGAGCATTCTTTTCTTTTGCAGTTTGGAAATTCAGCTCTATGCAGTCTTCGGTTTGGGCAACTGACAGAAGCAGAACCTAGAGGGGTCCCAAATATGGACACAAGTGAACTAAATTAATTGAATAGGTAGGAATTCCAATTGAAAGCGAGCATTCTGGTTCAGCTTTTAGGGGGAGCTGATGGGAGAGAGGCCATACTAAGCATCCTGTGGACCACATGACACACCAAAATCTGGATGTTAAAAGCCTAGACAGCCTAAGCCAAACCTATATGTGTCACACTTTTAACACCCTAGAATTATTCTATAGACCTCTTCTGTTCTCACTTGCACTTTAAACAGATCCACCTCTGTTCATCTAAGCAGTTATTTCTTTTACTTTTTTGGTATTTTTTGGTCAGGCTTGATGGCCACGTCTTGAAGGTTCACCCAGATGATTTTGGTCCTGTCACCAGCAAGAATTTACACACATCCTTAACTTTCACCAAAAGTATTCCCCCCATGAGTAATCCTCTTATCCGTGAGACCACTTTTGCAGTTCAATCTATATGTATGCACTTGCAGAATCCACAACTTTGAAAACTAGTGAGCAGAGCCAGTTGTTTGTTTTCAGAAGTGTCTAGCTTAGCTAGCATAAGTTTGTACTTAAGATTTTAAGCCATGCCACACTAACTCAGTATTTATCTTTCAATGAGAAATCCACTATTTCTGAAGTACAAAAGACAGTAGATATAACTCATCCACATTCAGTAAGACATTTGGTAAGATGGTGTATTGGAAATTAAATGGTTTATGATTAATACAAAAATTGTAAGAGGTGGAAAAGACTAATTACACAGGAGAATACAATGAGTTATGCTGAAATGGAAAGTACTTGGCTACAATAAAACCATTCAGTACAAAGGAATTATTTCTGGAAATCCATTCCAAAAATAAATTTGGTATTTTAAAAATTTATTACAAGATCACTAATAGGTGTAAAGGTAAAAGCATATGCTGTTGTCCCAGGTGGGAGGTACCAACCATCCAGAGGAGAAACAGAACGTCACATAAGAATTTGGCAAGGCTGAGGACAGGAGCCATGGGAAGAACTTAACAGTACAAAAATGTATAAGTCATGTATTTAGCATCTGTTAATAAGAACTTCCCCTCTCCCAAAAGGTCACCTTTTGGAAGAAGAACAGAAGGGATGTCTACTGTCTGCTATGCAGTAAGACATTGAAAGAACTGCTCTTTTAAGAAGCGTTCCTGTGTTTGTGAAGACAAGCCAGGTACCATACTCAATGCAGTTTCTCCCCCTCCGTTGGCTTCCCATTAGCCAATGCCAAAAAATTGGGATAGGGGAAGGGAAAAAGGAATTGAGGACAAGACAGAAGGAGCATTTTGAAATAAGCGTTTCATGAGTGTTTTTATGTTAGCATGACTTCAGGAATAAATTGAGCATAGCGTGTCCGAGCCCAGCAGACTCTTGTGTGGGATATGTGCTCACACTGATGGCATTCCACCCAGTTTCGGATGTGACTGTATCTCAGCTGTAGCCAAAGCAGCCTCAATAGCCTTTCATGTCCAGACAGAAGAAGTAGGCAGTTATACCCCCTGGCTGGCATGCTCACTTTGTCTCTGCTGCTAAAGAAAAGGTCTCTGTATGAGGTCACTGTATAATGAGCTGCAGTTCAGTTGTAAATATATTTTTGATGTTTCCGTCCCAGTGCAGAACAAAGAGGAGTGTCCCATTTCAGGTCAACGCTTTGCAACGTCATCATTTGAGGAGAAAAATAATTTTTGTCATCAGTGGTCTCAGCATTGCTATGTCATGGGAAGTAGGCTTCCTGATGCATTTGACACTGGCTGTGATGTCAAATGCCTGTCATTGCCCTCTTTAATCTTCATTGGTCATCTCTGCTTTGAGTTTTGTTGCATTTCTGCACACTCAATATGGGAATGAATCCTGTTTTGTCTGTCCTTCAAAATTACACTCTTCTGGTTTTCAAATATCTGCTTTCCTGGGGTGCTTGCAAGTATGTAAAATCTAGGTGAAAAACACCAACAAAAGACATGCTGGGCTAGCAACAGAAAAGTTGCTTTGCTCTTCCATAAGAAGGCAAATTTCCAAACTGGTCTACCTAGTCCCGTCCCTCTCCAGCGTGCCAGGTCAACATTCAGGTCTGCAGGCTCATAACTTACTGTATTTTCACAGATACCTTCTGCATGGACTTTGTATTTCAATTTTGAAACTGGCTCAAAATACTGCTTTTCTTCTAGTTTCTGGGTTGAAATTTAGGATTTGAACTATTACATGCTACCTTTTAGAGGAATTAATGCAATATACTTAGACAGTACAATTAAACATAAGGGTACAGAATATCTTAGGACTTGCTTTCACAAACATCACCAAAAAACAGAAAGGCGTTTTTTAATGAACCAAAGATTATAGCAGACTTCATTCTAACGATCTAATTAAAGCTGTGGACAAGTACAAACAAAGCTTTATTTTCAGCTGCAGATGTTTACCCCCCTCTCACTGTAACTTACAGGCAAATCAAAATTAAAAGCGAATTTAAAATTTATCAGCCTTATTTCAATATTTCTTCAGCACAATGGGATTTAAAGAAGCCTGTTGCATTCAAAAATCTTCACCCAAAATCTTTGCCATTCTCTTCTCCTTGAACAACCCCAGATCTTTGGCAGATCTCAGATCTGCCTTTGCTCTCCTGTGTTCTTGTCTCTCTATGTACACCTACAGGTAGGTGCACAGACACAAGAGATTAGAGATTGCAGTACGCATTCTAAATACCTTAGTAGTATCTCTTGGTTCTCTTGAGAGCACCTACTGAATGTTTTATATGATGCTGGTCTGAGCTTGCAGCAAAAGCAAAAAATATTTTCAGGTGCCGTATTTCCAGCATCAGATAACTCTTTGCAACTACATTGCTAAAATAAGGCACTTGGAAAATATAGCCCTTTGGGTTCCTAACTAAGGAAACATACACACAGATTTTCTTGGCAAATCCTAACACTAACACAACAGCACATTAACAAGGTACTTTATAGCAATATACGGCCAGGTTACTGTGCATAATGTTTCGTTTTAGAAACACCAGTAACTTTCAGTATAACCCTCGCGCTCCCTCTGTTCTGAGCATTTTGCATGCTTTCACTTATTCTCTTTCTGGACTTCCAGAACACGTCTGCATCTTCCCATGGCTTTGATGATCCAACCCCCTTTTCCACCTCTGGTGTGAAATTCCTAGTGGCTGATGACTAGTTTCTTTGGAATTAGTTAAGATTTTTCTTCCTTTAAACACAGACCTGCACTTGTAGTGCACTGTTTAGACCCAGGTATAATGGTAGGGTTTCAAACCTCTCACAAGGGGCTACCTAAAAAATCTGTCACCAAACAAGGCAGAACACAAAATACTCCCTGAGTAAACAATTCGCTAACCTCCAGCCCTGCTCACTCCTCACAAACCAATGAAGTCTAGGTGTTCCCCACCTCCGCTTCTCTTGAACTGGTGGTTTCTAGTGTACCAGAGCTTCTTGTAATTATGCAGTAGCTTATCAACTGTCAAAGTAAAAAAAAGTTATGTGAAAAAGACTCCAGCCTGGCCCTTCTGTAGCTGTGCTTGTATTAGAAAATGGAGGTGGGGAGCTGTGGGTAATGTGTGTCTTTCCCTTCTTTCCCTTCTCTGGCTGGTCAAAGCAGGGAGGCTTCTGACTTCTGTTTTCAATTGAGATTTTATTTTGCTTGACTATTGTTAAAAAAAAAAAGACTCTGGGAGGGAAAAAAGCTTTTAAAAGAACATGGGTGTGGCTTTTGCTTCTCTCTCGCTGGTGACACAGACTACACAACTGTACTTTGAACTTGCTTTTCCTGGGGGGGAGTGGGGAGCCTGGATGTCTCCTGCAGTATAAAAGATTCTCTCTCCATAATCACACTAACAAAGGCAAGGTCAAATCTAAGGATTTCAGAGATTCATCAGGATGATTCATCATGATACACTGCAGAATTTAACAAGTGCATTAGGATGTATAGCTGATTTCTCTGATCCCACACTACAGCAAAAAAACTCCAGTAAGCACCTCTCTTGCATTTATGAATCTACATCCATTTACTATGCCTGCCAAAAAAAGCACAAAAGCTTTAACATTTAAGTATAACTGAAAAAAAGCTAAAGGAGAACTTCAGCGTATCCAGTCAAAAGGGTCTATTTACAAGGGGCTCATGAACTCCAGTCTTTTCATTTGGTGAATTTAAAAACGCTTTATTGAACAAGATGTAGAATTCAACCTCTCTCTTCAGGACACAGTAATACGACAGTTGTAGAAGCCTTACACCTTTTCTACTTTTTCTTAGTACTGTTTGTTTCGTAGCAGAGGAATTCAGAATCTTAAAATGGGGCTGGAACAGAGAAAACAGAATAAGTAGAGCAAAAAAACCCTAAACTTCTGTATTTCTGTCATGCATAATGCTGGAGTGCAAATAGATAAGGTTAATGTCTGTCTGATAGCTTGTTTTCTACAAGCAGTTGTGTTTATTATTCAACTTTATCCAAAGCCTGTTTTCAAAATATTCCTTATTTTACAAACCCAACTAAACTAGCAAGAAATATAGATGGGCAAAACTGAGCATTTGAAGCAAATCAAAAACTTACACTAGTGCCAAAGCAAATAAACAAATACAATACCAAAAACTTTGTTTTTGTTCTGCTAAATCATAACCTTATTTTGAAAGTTGGTATGTGTTTTGTAATTTTTTTTGTTTTCTTGTTATAACAAAGAAAAGCATTCACTGGAGATTTAATTCACTTTAACATGCTCTTTGGGGATTTTTCTGAAAGCTGATAGCAAAAAAAATAGCCTCTGCTTTTTATAATAACTTAAAATTTTCTTTTAACTACAAATTTTTATGGCATTTTATTTATTAGGCTTTCATTTGGAAGAGAGAGAAAGGTACATGAACCTATATGGCTTGTAACACAGATGTCATTATATAAACTTTTTTTTCTTTGAAAAATACATCGAACCAGATCCTACTTCCAGTTGTAAGATACAGTACCGAAAAACACCAGTGAAGTCAGTGAATTGGTTTTACAGACATAACAGGCTAGCCTCTACCCATGTGCATTTTTGTTCTGTAACAAGTAGTATATACTTGAAGTATTAACATATATAAACCCTATAAACAGCTTTATCTAGATATAATCAGTACATCTTAATTTATGACTAACAAAGAATTACAAATAGAATTGTCTCACTCTTCAAAGGAACAGCTTGTTTTCCCTCTGACTTTAGCCCTAATTTTATATTGGGTCCTTCTTTCATACTTCTTGTGTTGATGGGATTACAATACTTTCAAAACTATTTAAAAGGCTTTTCATATATTTACAAAATCATCTAGGCTGCCCTTCATTCTACAAGGTACTGTCTTCCTCCCCGCAAAAATCTCTACTCCTAAAAGCCATCACATATAAAATACTGCTCCAGTATTTGGATTACCAATTGATTTCTGCCTAACATTGTATGAAGTTAGTAATAAGGCATTAACTTTTTAACTGAGGCCTTAGCATGTAGAATTCCTTGCTATATCATGCTATACTTTCTGTTTAGAATCATAAAATCACAGAATGGCTTGGGTTGAAAGGGACCTTCAAAAACCATCTAGTTCCAAACCCCCTGCCCTGGGCAGAGACACCTTCCACTAGACCAGGTTGCTCAAAGCCCCATTCAGCCCAGCCTTGAACACTTTCAGGGAGGGGGCATCCACATCTTCTCTGGGAAACCTGTGCCAGTACCTCACCACCCTCATAGTAACATCTAATCTAATTCTACCCTCCTTCAGTTTAAAACCCCTACCCCTTGTCCTGTCACTACAGGACCTGGTAAAATGTCTCTCTCCACCTCTCTCATAAGCTCCCTTTAAGTATTGAAAGGCCACAAGAAGTTTTCTCTGGAGCTTTCTCTTCTCCCAGCTAAACTGCCCCAACTCTCTCAGCCTTTCTTCATAAAAGAGTTGTTCCAGCCTTCTGATCATTTTCATGGCCTTCCCCTGGACCCACTCTAACAGGTCTATGTCTTTTTCGCGCTGGGAACCCCAGAACTGGAGACCCCAGAGTGGATGCAGGACTCCAGGTGAGGTCTCACCAGAATAGAGCAGAGGGACAGAATCACCTCCCTCAACCTGCTGGTCATAATCCTTTTGATGCACCCCAGGATATGTTTGGCTTTCCAGGCTGCAAGCACACATTGCCAGCTCATATGTAATTTTTCATCCTCCAATATCCCTAAGTCCTTCTCCGCAGGGCTGCTCACAATCCATTCATCCCCCAGTCTGTATCAGTACTTCTGTATCAATACTAGGGAATGCCCCAACACAGACGCTGGACCTTGCATTTGGCCTTGTTGAAATTCATGAAGTTCACATTGTCCCACTCCTCAAGCCTATCAAGGTCGCTTTAGAAGGCATCTCTTCCTTCAAGTGTATCAGCTGCAGCACTCAGATTGGTGTCATCCACAAACTTGCTGAGGGTGCGCTCAATCCCACTGTCTATGTCATTAATAAAGATATTGAGCAGTACTGGGCCCGACACAGACCCCTGAGGGATATCACTTGTTACTGATCTCCCTTTGGACATTGAGCCATTGACTGCAACTCTTAGGATATGGGTAGCCAGTTCCTTAGCCGTTGAATAGACCATCCATCAAATCCATATCTCTCCAATTTAGCACCAAGGAGGTTGTGTGGGACTGTGCCAAAGACCTTACATCAGTTGCTTTTCCCGTATCCCCACCCCTCAATGCAGTCACCCCGTCTTAGAAGGTGACCAGATCAGTTAGGCATGATTTTCCCTTTGTGAAGCCATGCTGGCTGTCTCTAATCACCTCCCAGTCATCCATATGCCTGGACACAGCTTCCAGGATGATCTGCTCCATTATCTCACCGGTACAGAGGTAAGGATGACTGGTCGGTAGTTCACAGGGTCCTCTTTTATACTCTTTTTAAAAATGAGCATAATGTTTCCCTCTTTCCAGTCACTGGGGACTTTGCCTGATGGCCATGACTTTGTACAAGCTATAAATGCAGTGTGATTGATACGATAGTCTTCTACAGTTACTGTGCCATCTACACCTTACACAGAATTCTAAGGAAATCTTGTAGTCCTCCCCTATTTATATGAAAAACATAAACCAAAAGTTGTCTCTGTCAGCAAACAATAAAATTAATTCTCAGTTCTATTTAGAGTATAAATTCTTTCATTTCTGCATAAAATATCACATTTCTTTAACTAAATAATTTGCTATCCCTTACTATGATATTTTTATCTTTGTCATTGACCAAAAAATACTGGTTTTGCAACTAGACGGAGAATCAGTCTATATTGTAGCTTTAACATTTGCAAGTATCTCCCTTATTTTCTTTCCCTGTAGTTTTTCTTATTTAAAAAAAGAAAATCCAGTAGGCAGGATGATCTTCTCCTTAAGAAGGGGACCCACACTGCTATAGAAAACCTACTCATTTATCACTCCTTGCAGTAGAAATTGAGGGACTAGATGATCTGTATCCCATGTGCCTAAATTCAGTGAGGTTGGAATACATTTGGGAACAAAAGGATGAAGAACAAGTACATCATCAAGTTACCTGGTTAGGAAAAGGAACAATTTCAGAAAGTAATGCTCAGACATTACAGAATTTCCAACCTCTATACAGTAAACTTAATGTGAACAGTTATGTCTACAACAGTATAAACACAGGTTTCTAAATAGTTTGCATGTCATGGAAAAGGTTTTACATTTTGAGCTAGCCATATCTTTTAAATGAATGTCATCATCCTTATTAAGATGACTATAGCAATCCAAACAGGAGGTGTTAGGACCAGGAGTTCCTATCAGAGAAATACAATCATGATGCACCAAAAAGATTAAGGAGATCTTGATCACTGAGTCCATGCCAGAGAGCTTTGAGCCACAGATGTTTCAATTTAGTTAATGAAAGTTGTATGACATACTTCCTCCCACATAATGGGATTAGATATTAATTTAAGAACACTAAATATCCTAAATTACCATAAGATGTTAACTTTATAAACAGGAAATCTGTGTTCAGGACAGAGCTGCAGCAGGGTGAGAAGTTACACCATCATGGAAATCTCCATATTAGTGAGAATTTTTTCAGGATGCTAGAGAGACACCTGAAATTGCCAACTACATTGCACCAGAAATTTATCACAATTAGTGTTGAAGCCTGATAAACAGCTCATGGCAATGGTGATGAGAGCTTCGAAATTTTTTTCTGAAAAGAACATTTTTGGATATCACAATTCCTCATTTGAGTGAAAAGTACAAACTCTCAGACTTGAAACAAGAAAGACCTGCAACACTGGTTTTAAATTAGGTTGGAAAGGGAGAAGAAACTAGTTCATAGTAATTGTTTGGACTCGCTCAAGTTAATTTAGCAGATACATGAACATGAACAAGAAGGCTGGGGACACCAAGGTATTCTGAAACGAAGATGGAGAGTGATAAATCACCAAAGTGTCAGCAGAATAAGGCAAGAATGGAGTACAATATTTATTAGTAAAGGGATTTCTGATGGTTAGTGCTAGCCTGGTGGGCTAACTCTGAATAAAAAAAAAAATCACTGAAAGTAATACTTTTGTTGCAGAAAAGTGAGACAGGAAAGGGCTCATAGCACTGGCAGCACAAAGTTTGGCAGACACAGGAGACAAATGCAAGGTAAGATGTGGCTCAATACTCCATGCTCTTTTGATGCAAGCTAGAGTTGTCTTCTGTCAACTAAAAAAGCTAGGTGTTGTCAGAGCCTTGGTCTTGTCTGCAGATCACCCATCTCTTCTTCTTCTGTCCCTCATTGCTTCCACGAGGCCTCTTGGTCAGAAATTGCCATACAACAACGCTTTAAAGAATACAAAGTAAATCTAATGGCTCATCTAGATGAAATAATTCTACAATACTCTTACAATTGCATTTTATTAATTATATTTGTTCACATTTAATTAGCAAGCATTTGGGGTAAAATTCTGGTATATGTGTATGTAAAAGGTTAAGTATTAAAAAGCAGATGTGAAAGGAGTTTGGGGAATAATAGGACATACAGGGTCAAATTTGGCTACTCCTGTACATGTATTGTCAACCACACAATTTTTTCTTCAGTAAACAATTTTGGGTGAATATCCAACTGCCCCATGTGGGTAGCACTGTAGCAGACTGCCGTGATTAGTACAGGACATACATGATCACATGATATTTGCATTAGCAATGTGCAGCACAAATGTAGAGAGAACACTCCTAAATTTTTTTGCAAGCAGTAAAATCTGAATATGTCTCATATTTTCCTGTTGTTGCCATGCAGTTTTTCTGTGTGCTTTATTCCACAGATTTTATTTTTAAAGACATATTTTTACTTGCACTGCTGTAAGTAGATACACAAATGCAAAAACATTTCTCATTTCAGAAATGGTAAGCATACAATAAGTAGACTACTTATTAAGTTCAAAAGGAGTAATTTTCTTAAGTATTGTATACTATTGCTTGCAGAAATCAGATTGATTATTATTGACATTTCAGCTTTCTTGATGCATTAGATGTTTAGATGCCCTGCTGAAGTTAAAATTAGACCATGGGCCTGTAATATTTTGGTATGGCAGGGGTAATAGGACAAAGAATAGTTCTGCAGTCTTTATTATCAAAGCTTACATTGCTGTTCTTGGTGTATTATGTAGCTTAATACTTAAAAGAACTCTGTATTTCATTCTGAATTTCTTTAAGAAAAACAAGATCAAAACAACTCTTTAGCAGATTCTCATGGTAGTCTGATGAAATTTAGTGAAACTCCTACCAAATGTTACATACAAGGATAAATTCAATTTTGTTTTAAAACAGTTCTCATCTTAGAATAATAACTAAAATTTCATACCTGGAGAAATACAAAATATGAGTTCAAACCGAACGAACAGTTTTCCTGTTAATTGCAGTTTAAGGGTAAATGAATAAACCTGGAAGAGAAAGGCTCTGAAAATGGCTGTTGGGCTGGCTCAACATAGGTAGATGAGTTATTGAGAAGAAACTTCAGACAAGGGAGCTTTACCTCTTCTGTGAAATTATACTTTGGATCCTTACCCTAACCTCCCACTACCTTCATCCCCGTGTTCTACCCCTTTCCCGCAAAGTCCATGTACTGTAAATTGCTACAGGTCTTAAACTGACTTGTCATATTTGGCATTAGTTTAATTGGTTTTGGCAAATGCTTTTTGGTGACTCATGGGAGAGTTCTTTTGGTCTCTTTACTAACAGATGTACGATTTCCTGTGCTAAAAGCAATGACAACAATGTCACATGGCTATAAAATTGTAGGAATTTGCTACTCATAGTCCAATAAAAACAACTTGCTTAAAAAAAAAGAAACGGAGTAGATAAGATGGAAAATACACATTAGCAGAAATGTTTGGTCATAAAAGATGTGATTCTTTGTCACTTACCTAAACTTCATATGTTGAACCAGAATTCGATATTATAGAAAACATTAACATGGTGGCAACAATTACTTCATGTTACAAAGAACCCCACTGCATTGCACACACCTGTCTCTTTGCATTACATGCATGGAATAAAACAGACACACACAAACACCTATCACTTTATTTATCAGCTCTAGTACAATTTGCTAGATGTTGCCTTGTTTATCCTAATATGTTTCTCCTGGTTAAAATGTTCCAATATGAAAAGCAGTCTCTGTGATGTCATACTAGAAGGCCAGAAGACACCCCACAACAATTTCTAAATCGTGATTTATCCACTTACATGTCCTTACTCTCCGCTGCTTACTTTGTGCAGCAAAGAAGCCCCCAAAAGATACAATAATGTTAAAGTCTAGTAGCAGCACCCTGCCTGCATGCCATCTTCTTGTTCCACAGAGGGCCCGGGAGGAGGCCACCAGATCCTTGCTGGACTCTCCTCTTCCCAAGCCTTCCGGGAAAGCAACTTAAACTACCAGTGACTGTAGAGAGGAGTTTTCTGCCACACACCACTCACAACTATTGATTCAACCAAAGCCCCATAAACATGGGTACATATTCTCTATTCATTTCAATTTGCTTTTGTAAACATTCTGAGATTTTTCTCTCTTCTATCAAGGAGCAGGAAAATCCTGTGAATCATCAGGAGGGGAGATTTTCCATGTGAACATCTGTCTGGCCATTCTGAAATATTCTTGAGATGCCCGTCCTACAGAGCACAGACAAAACCATGTGGCTTGCGTATTAACAAAATAGCATTTCGAGGTGTGGTACGGGTATTTGGATGCAGGTAGAAGGAAAAGACCCTCCTGCTGTTGCTAAGCTGTGATTTTTAGACCTAGCTGAAACATTTTTTTAGACAATTCAAGGAAAAAATGTTAATGAAATACTTTTTGAACCATTTCTCAACCAGCTTCAATGACTTCATTCCCCAGTGCAATTAATCTGTCACCTTTATCAGAGCTGAATTCACCAAAACAAAACAAAACAAAAATGAAGGGAATGTATTCATCATTTAATTACAATTAAAGGTTCATATTTAGACAAGCTGCCACAGGGAGATGTAATTTGCACTTCCTAACATCAGCCAACCCTCCTATGCCAGAGGGGGTAATTCACCACCGTGGAGGGGTATTTGCTGTTTTGTGAGATCTCTGCTGGCAGTAGGCTCCAAGTCAACACCTTTGTTAGACATCCTAGTCATGCCCTCTTCAGGACAACGCTATCCACTCCTTCAGCTGCTCCTTCAGCAGCCGGGAGTACCTAGAACTCCGTACTGATATTTATATTGAACCAGCAGTCTGCAGCTGCAGCTTCTCCACACATCACAAGGTGGGAAGAAGAAGATTCCTCAGCTTCAGAAACAAAAATTCATGCGACAAATGCAAGATCACATGCACTTATTCTTTTAATCCTAAATGTCTGCATACATGAGGACAAGAAAGATAACTTCTTAATGAAAAGGTGGGCACAAAGGCGAGACTGCAATTAAACCTGGAGTTGGAATGGTCTCAGATGTATTTCCTGAATCACTTTCTCTTACATTTCCATGGTGCTTATGACAGATTCCTTATTTCCACTTCCATTTTGTATCACGCAAAAATTGATTTAAAAATATCTCTGTTATATATAGTGCGCCATCCTTGTAATATTTATAGAATCATAGAATCATTAAGGTTGGAAAAGGCTTCTAAGATTATCAAGTCCAACGTTCAACCCAACACCACCAAGCCTGTTAAACCATGTTCTAAAGTGCCATATCTACACATTTTCTGAACACCTCCAGGGATGGGGACTCCATCACTTACCTGGGCAGCATATTCCAATGTCTGACCACTCTTTCAGTAAAGAAATTTTTCCTAATATGCAATGTAAACCTCCCCTGATGCAACTTGAGGCCATTGCCTCTCGTCCCATCGCTAGTTACTTGGGAGAAGAGACCAACACCCACCTCACTACAACCTCCTTTCAGCTAGTTGTAGAGAGCAATAAGGTCTCCCCTCAGCCTCTTCTTCTCCAGGCTAAACAGCCCCAGTTCCCTCAGGCACTCCTCATAAGACTTCTTCTCCAGACCCCTCACCAGCCTCGTTGCCCTTCTCTGGACACGCTCCAGCAACTCAACATCTTTCTTGTAGTGAGGGGCCCAAACCTGAGCAGAGTATTCCAGGTGCGGCCTCACCAGTGCCGAGTACAGGGGCACGATCACCTCCCTACTGCTGCTGGCCACACTATTCATGATACAAGCCAGGATGCCCTTGGCCTTCTTGGCCACCTGGGCACACTGCTGGCTCACATTCAGCCGGCTGTCGAGCAACACCCCCAGCTCCTTTTCCACAGGGCATCTCTCCAGCCACTTCTCCCCAAGCCCGCAGCGTTACGTGGGGTGGTTGTGACTGAAGTGCAGGACCTGGCACTTGGTCTTGCTGAACCTCATACAGTTGGCCTCAGCCCATCGATGCAGTCTGTACAGATCCTTCTGCAGAGCCTTCCTACCCTCAAGGAGATCAACACTCCCACCCAACTTGGTCATCTGCAGACTTACTGAGGGAGCCCTCAATCCCCTCATCCAGATCATTGATAAGGCTATTAAACAAGATGGGCCCCAAAACTGAGCCCTAGGAGACACCACTCATGACCAGCTGCCAGCTGGATTTAACTCCATTCACCACCACTCTCTGGGCTTGGCCATTCAGCCAGTTTTTAACCCAACAAAGCATACATCCATCCAAACCACAAGCAGCCAGTTTCTTCAGAAGAATGCTGTGGGGAACGGTGTCAAAGCTCTTACTAAAGTCCAGGTAGACAACATCCACAGCCTTTCCTATTCAGGCCTCAGTTAATCAAAGATTTGTATTTCTCAGCTAAGGCTTGAATATTTTCATGACATATTCAATATTTGATAAAATAGTTCTAGCCCCACCAAGCTCCGTAATTTGGAAAATATTTTCAAAATGCAATCACAGAAATACGATGTTCAGCGTTATGGATTTTAAAATATGTCTAAGAGTTTCTTTTGTATGGAATTAAGGCTAATCTTGATTTTCTTTTTTTGGAGACTCTGGGCAATGTTTAACATAATAGGAGTTCTTTTGCTAATAAAGAAAGCCTACTGTGACCTTTACATACTCTGTGATACAAAAAGCTCCCACCTTAGCAGAAAGCAATGTGAGATTTAATTTAAATCCTTGCAATTTGAACTGTCATCAATGAGAAGTTCTTCCTCATCAACAACAGCGGAAAAGATGTCCAGTAGTTTTGGAAAGTGTGAAAATCTTTGTGTTAATGAAAGCAAGTTGAGTATTGATTTCCAGGTTAAAATTTTTGTTATATAAACTGAAGATGACTAAGCACGATTTTAATAGAGCAATAATATCTCATATCAAAAGACTTTAGAACACTTCAGGAGACCAAAAAATTCAGCTAGTAATGATTTAATTTCACTGTGCCAATGCAGATCAGTATAATTGCCTCCCTTCAAAGACAGATAAACTGAATGAAATTAAGATGTTCTTTTCTGAGAGACATTCCTGGATAATTTATTTGTAGGCATTTAAATTGGACTTAAGAATCCTTCACTGATATGAAAAAGAGGGCCTGAGTGCCTCGTGTGAGTTTTAATGTATATTCAGATCAGGTTCTAGTAGAATGACTTGAATCTTGGACAATAATTTAGCCTCCATTCATGTTATTCCTGTTATCTTCTCAGGTATCTGTGCTAGGGAGTTGAGAAGATCATTATTTACAAAATTCCTGGCAGTACTACATAGTTCATATTTTCTCCATTGGGCTTGTATGAATATTCATTTCACTTCCATCTTATCACCAGTGAGCAGAGAAACAAAATAGAAAGTGTTCTATCCTATCCATGTGTTGTGGGCTTGCGTGGCAAGGTTTTTGGTAGTCAGGGGGGCTACAGGGGTGGCTTCTGTGAGAAGCTGCCAGAAGCTTCACCCATGTCCAACAGAGCCAATGCCAGCAGGCTCCAAGACAGACCTGCCAAGGCCGAGCGCATCAGTGACAGTGGTAGCACCTCTGGTATAACGTATTCAAGAAGGGGGGAAAAAAACACTGCAATTAGAGTGAGGAGTGAAACAAAATGACAGAAACAGCCCTGCAGTCACCAGGGTGAGTGAAGAAGGAGGGGGAGGAGGTGCTCCAGGCACCGGAGCAGAGATTTTCCCCGGCAGCCCATGGAGAAGACCATGGTGAGGCAGGCTGTCCCTCTGCAGCCCATGGAGAAGACCATGGTGGAGAAGATATCCACCTGCATCCCATGGAGGACCCCACACCAGAGCAGGTGGATGCCTGAAGGAGGCTGCGACCCCATGCGGAGCCCACGCTGGAGCAGGCTCCTGGCAGGACCTGTGGACCCATGGAGACAGGAGCCCACGCCAGAGGAGATTTGTTGGCAGGACTTGTGACTCTGTGGGGGACCCACGCTGGAGCAGCCTGTTCCTGAAGGACTGCACCCCATGCAAGGGATCCACGCCGGAGCAGTTCATGAAGAACTGCAGCCTGCAGGAAGGACTCGTATTGTAGAAGTTCATGGAGGACTGTCTCCCACAGGAGGGACCCCACACTGGAGTAGGGGCAGAGTGTGAGGAGTCCTTCCCTAAGGAGGATGGAGCAGCAGAGACTACGTGTGATGAACTGACCGCAACCCCCATTCCCCGTCCTCCTGCACTGCTCGGTGGCAGGAATTAGAGAAAACTGGGAGTGAAGTTGAGCCTGGGAAAAAATTAGGGGTGGAGGGAAGATGTTTTAAGATTTATTTTTTATTTCTCATTACCCTACTCTGATTTGATTGGCAATAAATTAAAATAATTTCCCCAAGTTGAGTCTGTTTTGCCTGTGACAGTAACTGGTGAATGATCTCTCCCTGCTCTTATCTCAAACCATGAGCCTTTTGTCGTATTTTCTCCCCACCATCCAGCTGAGGAGGGGTGGTGATGGAACAACTTTGGTGGGCAGCTGGCGTCCAGCCAGTCTAAAGCACGATAAAATGTAGACCACCCTTCTTACAACTAAATGTTCAGCTTTTAAAATTACATACTTCATGAATGCAAGGTCATTGTAACTAAATTTTATCTCATTCCTTTCTTCTGTCTTTCAGATGCATTTGGTAAACAAAGTAAAGAAAAGTCACGGAAAAAAGATGTGTAAATTTAATTGTAATTAAAGAAAAAATATAATTTGTATCTTCATTACTGTTTAAATAACACACTAGGCTTTATATAAAGTACGTAATAAGCTTTGTTTCTTACCAATTTTTACTATTTTTGTAGCCCATATCTTTTACATTTTTCCTTAGTAAAAGTTTATGTTTCCAATACTGAAATTTGTTCAGAATGGCCAACTAATTTTTGTGTAAACAGTAAAAATAATCATAAGACATCATGCTGGAAGTCTGAATTAACACCCAATGTGTATCTCATTTTCAGATGTCATTACTCATGCATTTACATGTTTTGGATATGCTTTTGGCTTTACTTTCAACTCCACAACTCAGCTTGACTTGCCTGCCATTTTTGTATGTCAACTAAACCAAATTGCAGTTGTCTGTCTGATAGAGCAACATCTTAAAATTTTTGAAAGTACAGCCTTGTTTCAAATAGTCTTTGCTCCTGAAACCTTAGTTCTTCTACTGCAGAGAGGTAAGCGGTTTTTAAACAGTATGCGCTGCCTGGAACATTGGGCAGTTGTTAGCAATTAGGGTCAACTGCCCACTCCCTGACCCCAGGAATACTGCATCACTGCTATTCAAACCTCTCTAATGACTTTCTTTTCTTATGTGACAACATAGTTGGAGAATAACAGAAGAAAGATAATGGTGGTAAATTTTGTCCAGTAACATTACTTGTCAATGTAGGTGAAAACAGAGTTCACATCCATTTCCTAGTAGAAGTGGCAGGAGATCTGACATGAGGATGGGGACTGTGTTGACAATCTATTACAGTATTGGGCACTAGGAATAATACTGAGACACTATGCTTAATAGTGATTATATACTTTAAAAAATTAAACTTGAAAGCACTGGACAAGTCACTGTTCTTTGTCAATACAAAGCATAAATATTTCTACTGTATATTCAGTTAACAACAGAGAATTTTACTTCTGCAAAATTTTGAAATGCAATCTTTTTATTTCCTAGTGTATGGCTCATAAGAGATGGGAAAGATGTTAGTGTGGATAGTCACAGAAGACTATTTTGCCCATCTTGTTGGATGATCAAATAAGTATAATCTACAATTTTTAAAGAATAAATGAATTTGGGAATGTGCATTTGAGCATATAGATGCATATACAGCATATACAACACATAAAAATGCTTCTTGGCATATTTCCATAGCCAAGGATTTAGATGTCTTCTGTGTTTATCAGACCCATGTAGTGAAAAGAAAAAAAGTAATCATCATCCCGATGATCCTTCTCATTAAATGCCACACACACGCAGCTGGCATAGGTATGCACAGCACTCTAAAATGACATTGAAGAAAAGTACGAATGTTTTTACTGTACTCTCACCTCTTGGCAGGACACTATGATTACTTCTTTTTTCCTTCTTGACCTTTCAGCTTATACACCTGGCCTCCAGAGCAGCTCTCTGACAGGGTCCTATAAAACCCTGTCCCTTCTTCGATACTTAAAGCCCAAAATAAGCACAAAACCCCAAACTCTTTCACCAGTTTGGGACCAGTCTTTCATTAGACCCTTCACTACTGCTAGACTCTACAAACACTTCTATCCTGCCCAGGTTCAGGCAAGCCTAAGTTGGTTTTTGGCAGCTAAATGAGTAATCATCTTCTATCAAGCTCTACCTTTCCACAGGGAGCAATCTTCCTTAGGTCCTGGCACTCAGCCAGTGCTTTTACTCCTACAGTAACAGATTAAAAAAATTGTCTTCTTCCCGTCTATAAAGAAAAAAATAATCTCCAAACCAGTGCTAGCCTTCTCCTTTCAAAACCTCCAAGCAGCTTAATATTGGTCTCAGCCACTCCAGAGCTAATTAAGACCTCCTGGGGCTAACCATGTATCTCTTCTGTAAGGGTGATAAATCATACTAGAGTTGTCTGAACCTTGGAATGCCTAATTCAAGAAAAATTAAGATGGGATGCCTTTTTTCTAAAAGAAAAAAATGTTTCTGTCAGAGGTGAAAATGAAGAGCACATCATCATGCATGGTTCACACCATGGATTTTGATGCAAATCATTTCAAGAAGCCTCTTAAAGTGTATAGATTGCATTTATACCTTACGTAAAAACACACTAGGGGAATATGAGAGAAGGGATGGAGGAATAAGCATTCCAAATACTTCATTGTACCAAGGAAATTACAAAGACATGTGGCACTAATTAGACCAAACAGCTTTCATCCTAGTGCTGGCTGAGATAGATAGGAAAGCTCTAACAGGTAAGAGTATGGGTTCACGGGACAGGTGTACAAAGGCAACAATCTGGTAAGATTTTCTGATACTGTGATTGTTGCTTGCTGTTCCAATCCTACTATAAATTAGAACTAACATGTAAAGGTGGTCTGGAAAGCTCTAACTCTGTGCCAAAACTCTGGCAGCATAAAACTCCATACATAGCAACAACTCCATAGTGCACAGTAAGATCCACCTATACTGGCATTTGTTGACACCAATGTGCTGATTTGCCCTAACAGCTCAAGTTTTACTGTCAGTGTTTATTATGTAAAACAGTGCTTCATGCTGTTAGTGCCTTCCACATCCAACTTACTATGCATGTTGCAAAAAAAAAAAAAAAAAA
>Ga0065711_1004191_pt1 | contig 24662 bp, 31 predicted proteins | sample Hoacrofraction12_FD_59098 | JGI IMG/M metagenome (GOLD analysis project Ga0065711, IMG submission 59098) | Hoatzin crop microbial communities from Cojedes, Venezuela - Epithelial fraction 12 v2 (version 2) | ecosystem: Host-associated > Birds > Digestive system > Esophagus > Crop | place...
GGCGGGGGGATGGAGGGAGGGAGGCAGGATAGAGGGATGCAGGGATGGAGGGATGAAGGGATGGAGGGATGAAGGGGCGGAGGGGCGGGTGGCAGCTGCAGCCCGCAGCAAGCTGTGCCGCCAGGGAGCCCAGTCCTGAGTGGGCCGGCTCGTACCCACACCCGGGGAAGCTCTGCTGAGAGCGGAGATGTGGAAAGCCGCGTAGTGCCGACGCTCCGCTGCGGCTTCGGCTGGCTGTGCGATGCCAGACAAAAGCCTCTCCTCGTTCAGTTATTCTCTGGTGTTGCCTAGAAGTGAGCGGACATAGGTGACACATGGGAACAGCGATGTGAGCCTTGATGTTAGCCCAGTGCTCATTCAGAAACACTAATTGTGTCAGGGCGGTGCTGGTTTGTTCCTGCCCTGGGTGGGGTGTGTATCCACACGCCGAGTCAAGGGGCTCCGGCACAGAATCCACTGTAAACCAGGCAGCGGGGTGAAGCCTGGGTTTCCCAAGAGCAGCACCCCAGAAAGCTTCCCACTGCGGCTCGCAAACCTGGGCAGGCTCCGTCCTGCAGGACAAAGCGAAAACGCCGGCCCGTCATGGTGGCACGGGTGGTGCCACAGGCACCCAGGCAAAGCACTAAAGGCCTTTGGGAAAATTAGCTCCCTGCAAGTGGATAAGCAGATCTTTGGACCGGCAAAAAGGAAAAGGTGCAAAACTAAGCATTTGAGAGGCAGTGGGACCGCCCCAGCCTCTGCCCAGCACTGTGGACCTGGGCTGGAGTCAAACTGGACCCAGCTGGAGGCCTGCTGCTACAGCAAGGCAAGCCTTTAAAGCTCAGTTTCCCTTCACCAGCTGAGATGAAACACATACTTTTTAGTACAGAGTGCAGGAACATCAAGACTAGCCATTAGCAATTGAATTCCCACAGCCAGCCTGCAACAATATCAGGTTTCTGACGTTATCTCTTGTCTGGAAAGTCTGAGGACTCCCCTGTGAGGCGTCCCATCTATTTTAGAAGCAGAAGATTCCTATATCCGATGTAAAATACTTGTGTCCCACAGTCAGCCTTTAGCACTTCAAAAAATTTCATATTATCTGTGCAATACTAAACTTTTACAGAGTAAGGGGAGGGGAAATTTTTTTTCCTTACGTTTTGCTTTTGGCGTTGCCAAAGCACTTTCACGTCCTGATTTTCAGAGTCACTTGATTACCGCTGCGTGATGCACTGTATGATCCCACCATCTGACCGAGCATCTGCAAGGCGGGAGCGGGGTCCCTGCGTGCCCGCAGCGCCGACAGCCCCACGCTGGCCCTTGGCACGGCCGCTCTGCCACCGCCGCGGGACGGAGCTGGGTGACTGCCCTGCAGCACACTGTGCGCGTAGGCAGAGCGTGGCTGTAACTTTGGGCTGCAATTCATTACGGCGTCTTGCAAAAGCCCTGATTTCTTGTGCGTGCTACCTGCTTTCCCCCCCCGCACCGACCTGCTGCCCAGCAGGTGCTGGAAGGGGCTCAGCTCCAGCTTGGCTCGCTTACAGCCAAAGGTGCTTGGTAAGCTCTTAGTAAGAGAAATCTGCGGTGCTCCCCAAGATTTTGCACAGCCACCCACCCCATCCGTACCGCAGCCCAGCGGCACACGGAAGCCGTCCGTTGCAGGGATCGGTGCTGGTAAGCTGTGCCGTGCCTCCGGCTTGTGTCTGACACAGGTTAAACAGCCTCCAGGATTTGTAATAATTACTAAACATATTAAAATAATATTTCATCTTTAAAATAAACAGCAGCTTTGCTCCCGGGAAGTACCCAGAGCCTCCCAGACTGCCTGCCTGCCTGCTGGGCCTGCTCATTCATCCAGACTGCGGTCCCACTGTGGAGACGAGGGCTGGGACAGCAGGAGCTCTCGGGACAGCAGGAGCTCTCGGGACAGCAGGAGCTATCGGGGTGGCACACAAGCCCTGGCAGAGGAGAGATAGCGGGTGCCCCGCTCGCCTCACCCCTGCAGACAGGGTGACACCGGGATGGGGCTGCTCGCCCAGGGGATGGGGTGCAGAGGCTGGGGTGGGCTTCGCAGCCAGCTGCGGCCGTGCCCCGGCTCAGCAGGGCGCTGGAGGCTCGGGAGCAGCCCCGCGCAGGCTCCCTGGCATCCTCAGCTGTACTGCCGCACAGCTGCGTACGGAAAGGCCACCTCAGCCCTCAGCAGACAGCCCTGTCCTGGCCAGGAGCTAAGGCAGTGAGCAGCCTGGCTGCAGCCGTCACCAACTGCTTTCACGGGCCAAGGCCAAGGAGTCTGCAACGGAAAAAAAGAAATCCAAAGTAGCAGACTGAAGCACCTCTGAGCAACAACCATGTGCCTCGCAGGAGCGCTCAGCAGACCGGACGCGCTGGAGACGCGCAGAGCCGTGCTGGTTTCGCTCTGATCAGATGAGGACGAGTTTGGTTTTTGCAATTTGTGATAACAGCATTTTGCAAGCCTGATGAAAATGTGTGGTAAACCCCAGGCGAACTGGAGCAGCCTGCGCGTGCAAACCACGCAACACCGGTTTTCAGCAGAGTCAGGCGAAGGGCTTTAACTCCGCCGTGCCAGTCCCCGGTGCTCCCGCGGCACAAGGCAAGCCCGGCCACCGGCGCCCGGCCATCGGCCACCTCCTGCGGCTGCCTGCCTCCTGCCCATGCCTGCGCCCGGGTCTGGGCCATGGGGCTTTGGAGGTGACCTACAGCATGGGTGGCACTGGCCCCACGGTCAAGCCCCGCAGCCAGGCCAGTGGGGGACAAGGAGCCCAGCAAAGCGAAGAGCATGCTCCCTAGCCAGGGAAGAGCATCCCCAGCAGTGGGTGAGCAAACCAGTAGAAAAAAAATCAATTTGCTTTGACAGAGCATCCCTACTGCCTGTGAACTGGTTTGTATTCGTAAAATCATTACAGCAGGGTAGCGAACTGCTCATCTGTCCCATTAGTTTGCTTGGCTCAGCAGAAGCCGATGTTGAAGTATCCTCCACATCCACTTTGCTCCTAAAATACACGTTGCACCTGGACTAATTGAGGACACCCGCACTGGCACAGGGAGCGGCTGTCTGTCCTGCCCTCGCGCCAGCTGCTGAGGGACTCACCCAAAAGAAAAGTCAGATGCCAGCGTTTTGAAAGAGCAAACAGGATAACGCCAAAGGCGAGTCACCATGACCCAAAGCCCAGGCACATGCTGATTAATTCATCTCCCCTCCCTTAAATGGTTTATTTCTGCTGATCAAGAAAGGTTGACAGAAAACACATCTGGTCACAGCAACTTGCTGTGGCGCTGACAGAGGAGGCTTGCACGCTGGTGCACCTCTTACTTGGTATTGCCTTTGGACTGAGAACTAGAACAATTGAAAAGTAATACAGCACAAAACTGTGGCAAAAACTGGCCAACTCACAGGTCTGAAAACAAAATCTGTTGTGAACCGCATCAAGTCAACACTTTGCAGAGAATAATTTTCTGCCTCCCTCTTCAAAAGTTTCACATATTTAATGAATGACCTGGGTGAAACCACCATAATTAACACAGAATCCAGGTTCAGCCCCGGGAGGGATGTGATGGACCCTCACAGAACTAACAGGGCTCATCCCATTTATGAGCAAAGACTCCTGAGTGGGAACATGCCCAGTAGGGCCCAGTATGAGTGCTGCTGGGATGGGATGACCTGTTCTGGTGCCTACAACCCCTCCCCAGCAGAGCTTAAACAATGGGACGGGGTGCATAGTGCAAGAGCTTCTCCGCTGTTGGGGGTGAGACGCAGCATGGACAAAGCCACCCAGGACCCACCAGGTCTGCTCTGGACCACCAGCTCTCGTGCAATATCCCTGCTCACCAGCCATCCCACGCGGCCGTAAGCACACAGAGGAATCCTCATGCTGTGCAGGCAACATCACAAATAACACTGGGCTACTTCAAATGGACAACTACAGGTGGCACTGGCCAAAACAGACATCAAAAAAGAGCCACAGAGTCTGGAAAATCTTTTATGGCAAGACCAGCTAAGGCCAGTCAGGCACGTAGACACTGAACCGAATTTTAAAGGAGATACTGTGTTTGGGGGATCTTTTTTACAGTTGGACATACTTTTTGAAGTCCATGGTGAGATTACTAGAGGCTTCTCTGCCAGGTGAGAAGCCACAAACCATGAAGACCAAAAGGTACCCTGAAACCACCACCACGAGACAGCCTCTTGCCTGAAGGGTATCCACAGGCCCACAAGAAACACACCAAAAATACCCTTTGGTGGGAGGCATTTAAACCGTACTGGCCTAGGCAGCTGGACGCCTGAGACATGGGCTGCTGTAGCCCTCCGCTCTCACACAGTATTTTTCTCTAGTTATTAGCCAAATCAACTCTGAGACTTTACTTCTCAAGACAGCTTCAGTTATCCCAGAGGAGCAAGGAGGCCAGAAAGCTCAGTCACTGCCTAAGCAAGTCACTGGCAGCTCTGGGCATCCCTTCCTTCTCTTTCTGACAAAGAAGTGTGACCAAAGCTGGCCAAGAAACTTGTGCTATTCCCCAGTCTCAAGCCTCAGAAATAAACACTCTTGGACTTCTTTTCTGTTTGGCTGTTATCTTCTTGAGGAGTCTCTAGGACACTTTGAAGGCTTCAGATAAGATTATGGCCAATTATGAAGGGTAGAAAGAGTTCATCTCTCAGCAACATTTTTGACAAACAATCTGAGGCAAACAAGCTTTAGCAGCCTCCCTGGGCTTGCAGGGTTTAGGATCCCAATAACTCATGCTGATGCTGTAAACCCGAAACGCAGCCCGGCCAGTTTTCCGACGTGGCAGTATTTTATCTGCTCCGACCCCTCGCTCCTGCCGGCCAGACCCACCCAGACGACCTTTCCATTGCAATCTGCCTACGAAATGCTGTAGGGATGATGGGTTTCTTCACCCTTCGTCCTGCCCTTTGGAGCGGTGCGTACCCCTCGGCTGGCTCGCACCCCGGCTGGGTCGGTGCTGGTGTTACCCGGAGGGGGCTTTGCGTGCCCGGCACAACCGACAAAAACCCTGCCTGGCTCCTCAGTGACCCCTGCGCTTCGCAAAGCCCCGACATAGCTGCTCACCAGCAGACTGGTGAACAGGCCCAGGAGGAGAAACAACTCCTGCAGAGGAGCTGCTATTCCCGGCATCCCCCTCTATTTGCAGTACTGCTGTTACAGCCCATGCCACACACCTGGCGCCGCCGAGGCTCTGCTAGGCTGGAAGAAAAATGAAAAGATGGTAAAATTCCTGTGCCCACACAACAAGATCTTTTTATAGCCAAGAAGATGAGGTTTTTTTACTCTGTTCCTATTTTCCACTGAGGGAGTAAACAGGAAAACCAACCTGGCCTGGTAGCTAATTTGGGAGCACAGAGTGTCTCTCGGTATGCCTCCCCATGATGCTTCCTGCCCTCTTCTGCTGTGCCAGGGCGGCTGGATGGCACTGGGGCCAGCACCCCGTGTCCCCAAAGTGTCCCTTGGAGGGAGCCAGCAGCCCTTGGCCGCTTCTGAATGGGGATGGAGACCCTGCTAGGACTGTCACCAGCTACACCCAGAGCCAGCGTCGGGTGTGTGGGGCCGGCCACATAGTGACTACTGCAGAGAGGAACCAGGCTCCCCTGGGAATAGGCGTATGGCACCACCACACGCCATCCTCCATCACCCGCTTGGCCATGCGAATGGGGGACGAGGTACACAACATCTGCCCCCCTCAACATGGGTATCACCACCAACTCTGAACCACCCCCCAAATCCATCCACGTGGAAGGAAGCTGAAGAAACCCCCACCGTGGTGTTTCCCCCTCCCGCCTCGCTCCCCATCCCCAGGGAATGAGCTGCATTTAACCCCATGCCGCTGCCTGTGCCTCCACGCTCACCACTCCCGGGGGAGCGATGGGTGCATGGCCCCAGGACCATGACCGCTGTAACCGAGCAATCGCTCTTACAGCAGAGCATCGCCTCCTCGATGACACTGCCCAAGAGAGAACACATCTTTGCCTTTAGCAAGGGAAAGACATCAGCAACTGCAAGAGAGAAAAAAACAAGCAGTATATCTGGCAAAAAGTGGAACCCAAAGTGCAGCAAGTTTTCAGGCCCCGAGAGATGTAGCAGGTCTCTGGCCGGCTTGGCCAGGCAGCCAGTATAAAAGCAGTGAACCCCTCAGAAGGAGCTTTGGTGGCAACATGATGACTTCAGTCACAGTCACAAGGCTAAAATAGCCAGGAGGGGGAAGTTTTCTCAAATACCAGATAGGAAAGTTGCATAACCACCACCCAGAGCATTCAAACAGGGCCTGATTTCCCCCTCCAAAACCAGGATGACTTCCCCATGCAGTTTCCAGCAGCATCTGTGGCACAGAGTGAACCCGGCGGCTGCGGTCCCTGTCCACGGGGTGGGCTGGGGCGGGGGGCTGTGGGAGGAGGGCATCCACCCCATGGCAATGGCTCAGCAGCCTCCGGGGAGTCCCACGTGCTCGAGGGGGTGGAAAAGCATTTCAAAAACCATCGCCTGCAAGGCTGATCACAGCAAACAGCTTTGAAGCTCCTTTACTGAGAGATCACACACTGGTAACCAGAGGGCTGAACCCGGGGGATGCTTTCTGCGGGCGCTCTGCCTCCAGAGCCGGGGCAAGGCGCTGTGCTGTACCCTTTCGAAGGACTCTCTGCTTGGCCTGCCCGGGACAGAGCAGGAAAGCTTCAAGAGGCTTTGTCAACAAGGCTACAGTAAGGGTTTAGGTTCAATTATTTTTGATCCCCTTCCAAAGCGGACAGCGAAAGCAAGGCAAACAGAATTCAGACGCGGGTGCAAGCGCTCACTGCATGCAAATAGGTACGTGCCCACCACGAGGACATCCGTGAGAGCAGCGCTGGTACCCCCGAGCAGCGGGAAGCAGGCTGGACGCTGGAGTTAACAAGCTGCTTCAGTCGGCGTGGCTCATTCCCAGGCACTGTTCGTGTGTGCATGAATCATCAGCCCTCCCTTTGAATCATTAATCACTGCAAAATCAATAAAGGCCACATACGTTTTCCATGTACCAGCCATCAGTCTGACCTTGCGTCTATCTCTGTGGAGGGTACGAAATAAAAGCATTTCAGATCAAAGCAATCAGCACTAAATTTATCCAGCACTAGCACCCGGTGGAGCCTGCTGATTTACAGCCGCTGAGCTCATACTGAAGTTGTTTTGGTTCCCAAGAGCCCTGGGCAGTGACAAAGCCCTCGTTGTCCTCCAGGGACACAAGCAGGCAGGAGGGAGCTGCTCCTAAAGGATGTTCTTTGGGATTTGTTTATTTCCTTAAAAACGGGGACCGCTTTCTTGTCCACGAACATGTCTCTGCACTGCACTCGGGGATGAGCAGACGCCTCTCCTCCCCACGGCCCTCGCGCACAGAGCGACCGCACGCAGAGCTGCGTGTGACCATGTCCCCTCCCGCAGCACCTGCCCCAGCTGCCTCCCTCCCTCCCAGCCCTCAGCGTTCTGCTGCTGCTGAGCAAACGCCTCGCACAGCAAAACCTGCTGCAGACACCAGCACCAGCAAGGGAGACCAGACGGCCCAAAGACATTCACCAGGGACAGGGCACAGTAAACTCAGCCCTCTGTGGCCCTTGGGCCACAGGCTGAAGCCCCCCTCCAGCCAATGCCCCGGCCACCAGAGCCAGACTGCCTACATTTTTTCTGAACCGATTTATTTATTTTGGGACTGAGACCCCAAGAGCCTCCAGGCAGCACTGCCAGCCGGTTACCATCACTATTGATCACTTCTCCATCCAGCTTTCAGGGTCAGGCCTGCTCTAATCTTGTTAGGGGCAGGCAAAGGGCTGTCAAACTAGGAAATCGCAGTGCTCAGGGATGCCCTGGGGCACAGAGATGGGTCAGCCAGGTCCAGAAATCCCCAACGCCTTCAGATGCCCGTGAGCCCGAGGCAGGTATGCTGCTCTCCTGCATGGACAGCTGGGGACTGCACACCAACCCCCTCGTTAGCCTGCCACAGTGCCCGTAATGATCTCTGGCTAATGGTGCTGCAGAGGCCACAGAAATATTTGCTGAAGGCAACAGGGCAGTTTGGGTTTCAGAATAAAAAAAAAATTGGTCTTTGCACTAAGTGGGAAGGTGGGAGGGTGGGTTAGGATGCTGCAAGGCAAAGCTCATGTAACAGCAGGAGACGTGCAACTTGGATCTATGCAGCTTTGGGACTTCTCAAAACCTGATATCAGAAATAACTCTACTGACTAAAGACAGCCCTTGATTACGGCTTGCTTTAGCTTTAATTTAAAGTCACCTCCTTCCTCAGCTTTGAGTATAGGAACTGTATCAGGTCCCAGCTACCCCCACCCTCTCTCACGATGCCATGCTCCTGGTGAAGGTGCTGGGCCTCCCAGGCTGGATTTCATCCTCTTCTCACCGCAAACCCGTCCTTCAGCCATCCTCCCGGCAACATCGAAGTCCACCTTCCTACCAGAGCCAAAACGCCATTCACCACACCGAAGGCACCCAGCAGACACCACCCTTTCATGCCCACCCCATTAGCCGGGGTGTCTTTTCGCTGTGCCCCGCCATCCCACCTCCCCTCCTCCCCACTCGACACCAGTGCGCATTTTTACTGGTAACACCTCCGCACTCAGCCCTCGCTCGGCACCGAAATGGCTGTGGCCAGCCTGCAGCCGGGCTCGCTGCTCTCGCAGGCGGCACTTTCATCACTGTTTGCACGGGCTGCCTCCCCCCACCGTGACATCCACCCCTTCGTGTTCCGCTCACAGTCACTTGTCTCCAGGAGAGCTGCGGCGGAGTTTTTCACCCTGTGTCAGGGCTCAGCCCGTTTGGCCTTGCTCGGAGCATCTCCCCTTCCACCATCCACCCTGGGCCCAGGGGCGCGGGTCGGGTCCGGCCACGCAGCAAACCTGCCGCTGGCTCCCCGGACGGGCAGAGCCGGGAGACCAGCAGGCTTCAGCCAGGAAGCCGTGAGGCTTACACCTCTCTCTCCCGCAAGGCCACGGAGCTCCGGAGCGCTCCCAAGGACCCGGGGCTCTGCCTCCGCGGGCTGGCCGGCTCCGCACACACCGACAGCCCCGGGATGGCGTGCTCTGCGGCAGCTCATCGACACCAGCAGCCTCCTGAAATATTGTGGGGCCTTTCAGTTTCGAAGGAAACCACAAGAACCTTTCTGCTTCAGCCTCTCTGCTCACTCACTGAGCTGCGGTCACAGACGGGGTCCTTGCCTTCCCATGCTCCCCGGTCCGCATCCCGAGCCTGGGCACGCAGGGACCCCTCGAGGGACCCACCAGCGCGCGGTGGCACGGCACTGCGGGACACCGGCACAGTGCACAACTGCTCTGCGGTGCCGGGGGTGAAGTACCGAGTAACCGGGGGGTGATGGCAGGCCAGGGGTCCTGCACACGGCTGCAGAGGGCTCCCAGGCTCAGCTCTTCCCATGGACACTGGTGCCCAGCGGGTGTGCGTGCAGGGGCATCCCGTGGCGATGGGGTTTTGGAAAGCGTGGCCACGGCCTGCCGCATTTCCCAGCTCTGCGCAGTTGCTCCCAGCACTGAACAGATGGACAGACAAGACACACGCACACACTGCTGATCTCAATCTGCCATTCCCAGGGCGATCCCGCTCTACATGTAAGTCAGGTTTGCTGCATGGATGCAAACCATGGGCAGCAACCTCCTCATTCCAATTTGGTAGTCAATGGGACACCCGTCTCCAGCACGGGAGACAAACCACCCTGCCACACTGCTGTGCCTTGCGAGAACGCCTCTCGTGCCAAAGCCCTCTGCAGCCCGAACGCTCGCTTCCCGACAGCCCCCGTGCCAGCACCAGCATGGGTTTCTGGGGTTTTTTTAGTGCTTGATAGGCATCATCTCGCAGAAGTAAACACACCCAAGCTGCACTAGCAAAATTCCCCAAAGATTATATGGGGGATTTTATGCAGGGGTGATTCAGGTGTAATCGTGCAGCTGGGCTTACTATAAACCTTTGGACTAGAGAGCGTATCAGGTAACTCCACCTGCTTAGCTGATTACATCGGGATATTGTTATAGAAAAATGTTACTTCAGCATTTATAATCAAACATACACGTTTGATGCTGAAGGATGGCACAGGGCTCGCGCTGGGCAGCCACCGAGGGAGGACAAGCTCCCCCCGTCCCGCCCTGTGACGGTGTCGGTGGGACAGGCAGCCCCTGCCCACCTCTGCCTGCACACGGGTGCGCTCGTGCTGGAGCGGGGATGCCTGCGTGGCCCAACACACCGGCAGCCATTGCTCTCTCCGCACCGACACTCCCCATCACGGCTGCAGCGGGCACGTGTGCGGCCCATCATGCTGGGGACGGTCTCCTGCCCCGTGCCAGCAGCAAGCTCAGCGCCTGGAGCAATGCTAACCAAAAGACGGGAGGGTGGGCGGGATTTTTTTTCCCTTACACTGTTTTTTACACTTTTCCTGTGCCTTTTAAAATTCCAGACGAGAAAAATAAATATTGGAAGGTTATCCTTTGCATCTCATGATCAGATCACAAGTTAGCATGTGACTTGGGAGGGGAAAACAAGTCTTTCCAGCAGATGTCAAACGCAGTGAGTGAGCTCCGCTGACTGCTGTACCTTGATATCTGCTGCCAAAGTCAATTCTTGCTGCATCCTTGAGGTAAAGAACCTCATGATTCATCAGGATCTTATTCTAATTAAAGAAAACTCAGATGACTTTCATTTTGGCTTTGCCTGTTTAGCAACTCTGGATGTAATCTGTACGCAAGGGTAAATAGCAGCCCTCAGCTGCTGTTTTGTAAACAGGCTCCAGCTCAGGAAGGGCAAGGGCAGGTCTGGAGCCAGCCTGCGCGCCGTGTGCTTGTGGGACTGAGCAAAAACCTCGCGCGGCGCAGGAGCCCAGGTAGCCAGCCCGCTGGCCAACAGCCCACAGAATGCCCTATAATGTCCTCTGAAGGCCGGGGTGGGCGTAGGCAAGAGGGGCCAGCCGCCCCGGGGAGCGAGGAAGCATCTCTCCATCGGGAGCCGTGCAGAAGCCGGCTGCCTTCCCTCTCACGGCACCTCGGGGTTCGGTGTTCCCAGAGGGCCGGTGCCTGCGTGCTGCCCGTGCCCTGGCACATGCCGGCACCGGGATGCCTTTCCCCACCCGAGCGTCAGGGCTTGCCTGTGGTCCCGGCTCGGCTCGATAAGCCGGTGATACCGCGTGTCGCTGCAGCGGCCCCGCCGTGGCTCCCGTCACATGATGGGTCAGCAGTTCGTGGGAAGTCGCAGGCTGAAACCTTAAAAAAAAAACCAAGTTACTTTAGCCGGCTCCTTCTCCACAGGAAATAAAAACTGGAGCTGAGCTTTAGCAGTTTGGGTTTGATCAGCCTGCTCTCGCCTGGGGCCCCGGGGGGGTTTGTCTTGCCTCGCTCCCCACCGAGCTCCCAGCCACAAAACCATGCAGGGAAAGGACGCGGTGAAGGGCAGGAGGGGCAGAGAGGGGCAGGTGGGGGGCCAAGGGGGGTTGTTGTAGCTCTCCTGGAACCCCACATTGGAAGGGCTCTGCATGGAGAAGAAAGCCTCTCCCAGACCTTCCCGTCCCTGTGAGGCCGATGGGAAAAGCCAGCACCGCAAATATTCCCACGGCTGCCGTCCTCATGCCCCGGCTCGCAAAGCCGATCCCGGTGCACGGTGCACAGTCCGGCACCGAGAGGCTTTTGCCCTTCCTTTGCTCAGGCTCCACGGACAATTGGGCAGCTATTTTTAAACTTGCTTTTTCTTTTCCCTTGCAGAGGTGCTTGAATGGCTTTCCCCTCGCACACGGAAGCGCAGGGAGTGTGGACGTCGTCTCTCATTGTGATGGGAAAGGTTATCGGGTATAAAACAAAAGTGAAATCATCCGCTGGCATTCCTGGGACCGAAATAGCCGCCTGCTCTCCAGCGCTGACGTTATCGCAGAGGAAGGAAGGCTCCGGATACAGGCAGTCCCGCTCCAGGGCTCACATACCAACCCTGCAGCAAGCCAACACCCAGGCTTGCTGCGAGCAAGAGCAAAATGAGACATTCTTGCCAAAGAAGTTTAAAGATAACTTAGTGGGTGAGGTCCCAAAGTTGCCATCGCTCCCAAGCAGCCACAGAGCATCGCTCCAGTGACAGCCCGGCACAGGAGCTGGCTGTCTTGTGTTGGTGCTCAGCACTAGAGGCCTCCCAGGGGTGGCAGGGGAGCAGGGAGAGCTGTTCCAGATGGATATTCCTAATGGGGGGACCTGGGCACTGCCGGGCTCCTGGCAGCCCTGCCCGCTCTGCCGGCTGTGCCCGGCTCCCCAGCAGCAGAGCTGGGGCTGCGCGGGCACACGGTGAACCGCAAAGGCCAGGCTGGGCTATGAGCTTGCTAAAATCGTCTTTGCCGTTGGACTTATCTGGGAGTTTTTGTTATTGTTTTTTCCTCTTGCACAAACAGATTAAATTCAAGAAACGTCATCGCCGCAAAGCCAGGCGCATCGACCAGGCTTGTCCCGACAGAGCCGCTTAGGCGTTTCTCAATTGAAATTTGTCACAAACCACTGCTTTGCTGAAAGGAGAGCTTGCCACCAGCCCGCAGGCTGCATGCTCGGCTGGGCTCTGGCACGGGGCCGCCCAGCATCGCTCCGACCCGCAGTGTGTCCCCGTTAGCCGAAGCGCAGCCCTTCGCCCCGGTCCCCTCATTGCCTCGTGCCTTTTTTCAGCCAAAATGCCAGGGGAGCACCCAGCCCCGGAGGCTCCCCGCTGCCAGCTGCTTTCTGGGACTCTCCCACGCCTCCTGCTAGGGGAAACACAACCACTGGAAAGCCCGTGTTTCGATTTCTCTTCTCAAGGCAGGACCACGCAGGCGCAGAGCCGAGTCCCAGGATGGCTGTCCCAGGGGCTCCCCGCAGGAACCACTTCTAATGGCACCCAAGGAGAGGGGCTGGAGGAGGGGATCGCAGGGAGATTCCAACACCCCACACTGGCTGCTGCTCGCAGTCCTGCTCACCATCTGCAACTAAGCCAAAGCCTGGGTAAGGGCTGTAGGGCCAGGCTGGTAGGGCGGCGGGATGCCTTGCCCATGGAGAAGGCAGGGACATCCCAGAGATCCTGTGGAGCCCAGCAGAGATGGAGTGGCTGGCAGCCGGCACGCCGGAGCTATGGCATCGGCCAGGACATGGGCAGAGCAGGATTTGGGGAACCCCTCAGTGCTGAGCAGCCTTCTGTGATGCCCTCGGCACTTCCCAGCCTGGAAGAGGAACTCAGGTACTGGGCTCCTGGGCTGAAGACCTGAACCTCCTGCAAAGCACAGAGACTTCACTGCTTCAACATCTCCCTGTGAGATGACTGCTGGGGGCCAGGGGTGTTGTGCCAGTGCTGAAGCTGAGAACTAAGGAACATGAAAACGAGGGGTAAATTTTACTTCCCCCACACACACAGTAAAACATTTACCAAAATTGTCCAAGCCATTTTCGAAATCAGCCAAGCGCTCAACTGCCTGCCAAACCCAGATTCTTTCCAGAGAAGATTTAAGACTCTTCTTCATTTGAATCGCACTAATGAACTAACACTGTGAGTGCCTCCAGCTGCCAGCAGCTGGCTTGGACTGAATTGCACCCAGGAGCCTTTCCTGGGAGCCCAGCCTGGCCCAGCCCAGCCCAGCCCAGCCCGGGGGGCAGGAGCAGCCCAGGGGCACTGCAGATGTTGGCCCATGCAAAACCAAGCAGGTCGGGAAACACAAGCCAGCGCCACCCGCACGGACTCCAGTGGGGACAGCAGAGCCGCCAGAGTGGGCTCCGGCGCGGCTTTCCTGGCTTTGTTGACGGGTACAGCTTTATCGCTGTTAAAACACCATTTGTTGCTGTGACTTTTTCCCCCCTTCTTAAATGTCAACTTGAAAAGAAAAATTCGGGAAAGGTCACTTACCAGAAAGACTGGAACAACTCCAGTCCCTTGGATAAACACGTGTAGGGTCAGCTGCTGTGAGAGGGGATTTTAAAGCAGTTATTTACCTGGTTGAACAAGTGTTGTGTTTCTGCAGGAGGGTGAGACTTCTGTACCTTGCAGCAGGCAATCCATCGCCTTACCACCCATCCATCCACTGCCAGGATCGTTAACCCTTTGTGACACCCGGGCAGAGATGATGCTTATATGTGAAGGCCGTATTCTAAGGGGGCCCAAGCTCCCATCAAAGCCCCAGGCTTACCCTGAGGGAACCAGGACAGTGCTGGCGCAATGCCATGGAGAGCTGCTCGCTGGCAGCCCCACAGGAGCCCTTTCCCAGGCACCCACTGGGGCTGCTCTGCACCCCTGCACAGCGTGGGGCTGGTCACACTTGGTTCTTCAGGCCAGCTGAGTCACACTGCTTCCAGAGACCTCATTAGTGACGAGCAGCATTATACGTACATAGGTGTGTGCAGAGCTGATCGAGAGCCAGGAGCGCTGGGTCCTGTTCCTACCAGCAGTGTGAGCAGAGACCTGCTGCTCTCCTCAGCTTCCCCCAGGTGGAAAAAAATGGTAACTGGGACATCCCACTGGTAAAAAGATGCCTGTTCAGAATGGGAAGGTGTTTTCACTACCCCCAGCTAAGGTGGGGAACTGGAAGGCGAGAGCCAGGCGCTGCAGCAGTGACGTGAGCTAAGCTTTCCTTTACTGCCTTCCCAAGGGTGCTTCAGCTTCCAGCAGGCACCGTGCAAACCCTGGCACAGAGCGCCCGGCACAGCAGCCCTGCCCCTGCTGCCCTCACCTCCCAGCCAGTGTCTGGGCGCGCCTGGCACTCGCAGCCCTCCTGCCCCCGCAAGCCTGCGGCGGTTTGCCCCTCGATTTGCAGGTAGCCATCAAATTTGGTAACGGCCTCTGCTGATGGCCATGGAACGAGGCAGGAGCCTGCCTGCTGCCTGGGGAGCGGGGAAGTTCTGGCAGCCCCAAGCATGCCCGCTATCCTCTGTGGGGAGCCCGGGCAGCTTAGGTGGGAGGAACGGCAGAGGGTTTCCTGCAGGTCTCACCAAACGCTGCGCCACGCCGCATGCTGGCAGAGCAGCGGGCATTCCCAGCAGCTCTCACCGCTCCCCTCTGCTCCAGCGCTGCTCCCATCTCAGTGCCAGCAGCGCAAAGTCAGAGCCCCGGTACCGACGGCTCCTTCAGAACGATTCCCAGCTACCCGAGGCAGTACGGGGCGGCTTCCGCGATGAGGTCAGCAGGCACGTTGATGAGGAGCAGATCCTACAGAGACGGCCTCGTGATGCCCTTTAGCTCTACCCTGCCCTCAGCAGGTATGTTCTTCTGCCCTGTAGGCACCCAAAGGCTCATCCTGACCCTGTAAGGAAACCAGCACCGACCAGGGACCCCGCGCCAGCCCCGTCCGGAACAGCCCATGCTGCTCAAACCTAACGACTCACGTTACTGTGCTCAGTGAACAGCTTTACGGCCACTGCCGCGGTGCAAGGTCAAAGGCACAAGGTCTCTGCACAGTGGGAAACCACCACCGCCAGGCTTTCAGAAGTTGAGCTAGGCAGAAGAATTGTCAGCAGCGGGGAGAAGGGCAGCTGTTGGTCCTGCCAGTAAAAACAAAAAAGGAGAAATCAGCCCACCACCGCTTCCGATCGGATGTGACAGCTCTGTCTGAGGTCCTCGGCAAACCCAGCCTGTGTTGCAAGGAGAGCCGGCAGCTCCCAGGCGAGGGGAAGCGGAGAGCCCAGCTCCAGGGGTGCAGGACGGGGACCCACGGAAAGCTGCCCCTGCTTCTGCTCCTCCCCACAGCCGGCACTGCGCACAGGTCCCAGCTCCAGTCCCAATTACGTGCGTGCCACGGCCCCGCGAGCGCCGGTGTCCCGTCCGGGCAGCCTTCCCCAAGCAGGGGCCGGGTTTCTGTAGGAAACCCAGAGTCGGGTCGTTTCCTCCGGCCGGTGAAGCACAGCCTCCCGCTGCTGTGCTAGTGAGCAGACGCTGCGTCAGGCAGCCTGTTCCCAAACGCAGCACAGCGTTCCCGCCAGGCCCCACGCGCCCCTGGAAATAGCTCGGTTCTTGGGGAATTCAGTCACTTCTAAAAAAAACAAAAAAACCCAACAGAAACCCCTTCCACAGGCTTGCAGCAATATTTTGTCTGTAAATAATCTAGAGAGCAAGGTCACATTCCCCAGCGTGAGCGGGGCCAGGGAGGCGGAGGCGTGCGGGACGGAGGGGTGCGGGGCGGAGGGGCATGGGGCGGAGGGGCACGGGGCGGAGGGGCATGCAGCCCGGCACAGCCCAGCCGGGCAGGGGGACAGCATGGCGGCGGGCGCTGAGCAAAGGGGCAGAGCACGAAGGGGCTCTGCGGGTGAGAGGCGAGACGATTTCTCTTGCCGGCCGTCCCTGAAGCAGGGCCAAGCGACACCTCCGTCCTGCCACGCTTCGGCCGGCGTCCCAGATCCCGCCACCGGCAGGACGGAGCGTGGGGCTCAGCCAGCCCCGCTGCCAGCTCACCGGCCACGGGCTGCCCCGCTTGCCTGGGAGCATCTCCCACCGCCGCGCATGGCTGCGCAGACGGGCACGCCGAGCATCCCAGGGACGCAGAGGCTGCCCGGGCCGGGCTCTCCCACCCGGCATGGCACAGGCTGTGCCGACCCCGGCATCCCTGGCGCTCGCTCTGTTCGTGCCAAAGGCCTTCATCTCCCTGCTTTTCGGGATTGCTGCTGGAGCGGGCCAGGCCACGGCACCTGGCTTCGCCCTGCCGAGGGGCAGCTCCTCCAGAAGCAAGGAGATGCTGATCCTGCCCGGCTCTGCCGCGCCAGCTCGTGGAGTTCACAGGCGTCCACCGGCGGCGAGGGGAGTGGGAGCCCTGTGGGAAACCACCCACAGCCCGGTATCAAGTGTAGAGCAGACGGCACAACAAACAGCACCAGGATTTCTGCCTCACATCATCTCTTGCCCAACTCGCTCCCACGTTTAATCTTTTCCTCGCACGGAGCAGACTTCCACGTTGAAAATCAACCAGCAGCATGGGAAGGGTGGTGTTCTGCTCTGGACATCACCTAGGACAACACACAACACCCCAGAGGATTTCTTTTTTTCCTGTCTAAAGATTCAGGCTAGTTTTGTGCTGTTTTGTCCACTTTTTGCAAGAGTTTATGAGAAAACAATTTTTTTTCTCTTTTTCTAGACCCGGGGAAGGGTCTCTCTGCTACGGCAGAGAGTTGCCCACACGACTGGCTGTAGGAACATTGGAGGATGCCGTGTTTCCACCGCTGGTGCTGAGCAGCAGCCCTGCACGGAAGGGGTGCTCGCGCTGGGACTGCCAGCATGCCACTGCAGGGATGCAGAAAGAAGAGGGGAAAAAAGAAACAAAGTGGAAAAAAAATTCAAACCCTGCACATGTATTACAGACTTCTCGCACGCCGGAAAGCTCAGGGGTTTCTGTGGAGTTTTGAGACGGAAACCACGTCCCGACCGGCTGCCTGCAGGGCTGGGTTCCACCGCAGCCGGCAGCGGCTGTGCGACAGCCCCAGCTCCCAGTGCAGAGGGCCCCGTCCCAGTCAGCCACCCCGTACAGGGCTGGGTGAGGGGACGGGGTCCGGCACAGCCCAGCAGGAACCCAGCCAGCCTTGGCAGAGCCAGCATCTCCTGGACAACCTCCCGCGTCCTGCTTGAAAATGCCACCGTCCGGCCAGGGCATCATGTGCTCCGGGAAGCACATCACCTGCAGGTTCCCAGCATACTTAGGTTCCACATTTAAAGCACTTGTCTGCATCAAAGCACCCACTGCGTACGTGCTGGACATCGGGAAACGAGCATTTGCCCTGGGTGTCAAGCACCACCAGGTCTCAGCTGCCACTGGTCTCGTCACTACCGTTTTACAAGGTTATTTCACACCCAGCTGGTGGAATTCGTTCTTGCTCGTGCATTATAATCATTAGAAAGTCATTTAACCACCACCCACGCGGTACAGCACCAGTGTGACCACTCCTTCCCGGCCTCGCGCTTGGCACCAAGGGGCAGCGTGGCCGTGCTGCCAGGGGCAGGGCGGCACTGGGTGCATCCCCGCACGGCCACGCTGCCCGCAGGCAGGCTGCTGGGACCCCCGGGACCGTGTCCTCTGCCTCAGGATAGCTGCGAAAGCCCCTGGCCGACCCGGGCACAAAGCAGCCATGTCTGGCCGGAGGAGCGGGAGGGCCCAGCCAACGTGCCAGGAGTCGGGCTCACCAGAGCCACATGGCTCTGACTCTGTTTCAGGAGTTTCCAATGGGCTCATCAAAAAGCTTCACAATTAATGCTTAGAAATTAATTACAACAGTCTGGGATAATTCTAAAGATGCTAACAGCTGCAACGAAGAAGCCAACCAGCCTATTAGCACACTACAGACACTGCTTTCTCTGTAGCACTTTGATGAAGCCAAGCACTTTTTCACTTTTACTATTCTGCATTGCAAATTAAAAGCACCAGCAAGAGCTCCCGGCTTCGGTGTCCAGCTGCCGAGCAGGCTGCCCGTCGCAGAGCTCCGGATACCATGTCTGGTCCTCCCTGAGTGCAACGCAGCACGAACAACTTCCCTGCGGTCAGACTGAGCGCGGCCATCACTCCCCACACACCCTGCTGGGTACAAGCCACATTTTATGAAAAAAAAAAAAAGAAGAAAAAAAAAAGAGAGAGAAAGAGAGAGAAAGCGAGAGGCAGCACCCGAAAGCTGTAAGCAGGGTGTGGGGTTCCTGCTGTTACTCACCATGTGCTGAGCTGTTCAGAGACAAACAGAAGAGCAGGCTGGGTCAAACCCAGGAACTCCCTCGAGTGAACTGTTGTCACAGGTCAGAATCATTAAACCCGGAGAGCACAAACATTCCGCAGTGCCTACAGCAGCCTGCTGCAGACAGGCTGTCCTAATCCTGCGGTGTCTCTGACGACGCGCCATCGTGGATCTCAGTCGCCCCGGTACCTGGCGTGGTCCCGCACTGAACGAACCAGCCATTTTAACAGGTTGAATTCTTAACTAGCAGAAATGTGTAATGCATACCAGCTCTGCCACAAGATGGGTGAACATCCAGAAACCATGAGATTGCCAGCTGGGGGGTATTGCTTACAGGCTGTAGCGCTAGAAACTTCTCCCAGGTTGGGCAGAAACAAACAGCCTGTTTGAACGGGACCTATTTGACGAGGAAAGCCAGGTCCTCTCTTCCTCGTCTCATTTGAATAAAACAAATAGACCAAGCCCAGGCAGAGAAAAAAATCCAACGGAACGATCTTGTTAGTTCAGCACAGAGTCGATTTTCAGACTTCCTCCACTTGACTTCCAAGTAAATCAGGATTTTACTTTTTTGTTTCTAACTCTGTTCTCATTTAAGAACTTCAGGTTGCAACAGGATAATTTTTAAAAGTTTGAAGGTGACATTTTTAAGTGCTCCCAGTAACAGCAGTATTTATGAAGGAATTACACCATTCCTTTCTCAACCTGAGAGCAAGCCATTTCCCAGCTGCGCCCGCCCTCCCCATATTGCATCCCGACACTGCAAGGACGACGCAGCTCAAGTCTGGTACAGAAAGCTGCCAGAGAAACAGAAGTGAAACCCAGAAGTTTGTTTTCTTTATCCATACTGAATGAACACAAGAAGTGAAATTATGTACATAAATGCCACACACTTGATCTTTTTTCCTTCCAATGATTCTCGGGGCAGGGGGGTTAGCTGCCCAGTAAGTAAATCACTTGTAACAGGGCTCTCCCGTCCTACCCGGGCTCGGGTACCACCCTGCAGGCCAGACCCTTGCTGCCCCCCGTCACGGAGGCAGCATGCGCAGGCAGAACAGGACGCAGCACCAGCACCGATTCCCTCAGAGAGTCGTGCCAGACCAGATTTTTTGCATACCACAGCAAAGCAGCTCACAAACTGCCATATAATACCACTCTGCAACTCACATTTTTCAAGCTTTAACAGCGCCTCATTTTTTCCAAGTCAAAAAGAAACCCGCTGGCTAGTTCCGCGCTTTTAAGCAGCCCGATGAATAGGCTGCTTTTTCCTTTAACGAGAAGGCAGCTGGGCTCCTGCAACGGCACTGCAGCCTTTGCCTGCGGTGACAACGGATGCCCCTTGGGACGGGAGCTGCACAGGGAGCAGGTGCAGCGCCAGCAGATAACACCAACAGCTCCAGTAAGACCACTGTGAGCACCACTGCAAGCTGGGAACACCGCCTTCTCCGCCACTCGGCCCTGCACAGGTCCCCGCACCCAGCAGAGCGGGACAGGACAGACAGGCTCCGAACCGGTACGAGCAGCCCGGCGACGGCCACATCTCCGCCAGCACCTTTGCTTCCCTCCTCTCCCCTCGAACCCGAGACCCTGCCACAGCGGCCCACGACGGATGGCTCCTGCGGGCGCAGGCACACCGGGGCCCAGCAGAACCTACAGCAATTACTGCGTGCTAATCGTTAGATAGGACGAGGCCTGTCGCATCCGCCGCCTGCCCGGGAAGTCACACCAATGCCGAAGACCTGAAAGCTGTCATGAGGATTAGACGCAGCCTTGTGCTTCAACACCGCCTACTCTCCTTCTTCATTTAAAGAAGGAAACGGCGGCATCTTGCTTCCCTTTTCCGAGGTAGAAAAGAGGATGAGCAGCAGTTTTCAGCTGAAATACAGGACTCCATTGAGAGAAACTGTCAGGCTGAAACTGAAAAAAAGTTTAAAAAAAAAAAAAAAAATCAGAAGAGTCATGCAAATGTGAGTTAGTCTAAACTGCCTCAAAATCAATGGGGCTTCGGTGATTTAAGCCCTGGTCTTCAATCTGAGGTCAGCACGGCCCCCATGGCCGCAGAGGCGGCTCGGGGAGCACGGCCGCGGGTGGGACGGGCAGGCTAACCCTGTACCAGGCTCCGGCAGCCTGGGCTGTGCCCACGGCTCTCAGGGCGGCGAGTGGAGCCCCCCCAGGCACCGGTCCCAGCAGAGGCTGGCGCAGCCTGGCTCCAGGCATTGGGACGCTACCGGCAGCACTGCTGCGATGCTGCTGAGCTGCACTGCCGTCTCCCAGCTCAGCCTTACAGCTTTCCCAAATGACCCCCAGTTCTTCCAGCTCTGAGGAAACCCACCCCAGCTTCTCTCTGGCCAAGTAGGAGTGGCGGACGGGTTCCAGGCTGCACCTTGTAAAGGGTCAGGTTTACCCCAAAGGCTGATGTGACTTCATTCAAGGACATTTCCAGACCCTTTTCTTCTCTTTTTCAGAGCACACTGTAAAAACCAGCATAATATCCTCTCTGCTATTGTTTTTGTGGGGCCTGCCAGATCAGGTTACACTGGAAATCAAGATACTGCTGTTTTATCTTTGCTCTGCTTGGCATTGGAGGGACATTGAGATCCACAGCAGGACGTTTCCATGCAGCAATTGACCTCTCTTTAGAGCATTCCTTGCCCTCTCCATTGCCATGCTTTTCAGCGCACATCCCCCTAAGCACCCCACATTTTGGAAACTACCTTCACTTCCCAGCACCAGCCGGCTCACTCCCACCACAGCCGAAGTTTCGGGTGCCACAGCCTCCTGGCCGCCCAGAGGGACCAGAGACGGACGCCCGGGAGCACCCAGCTGCCATCCCTGTGGGAACTCGAGAGAGGAACTGAGCACGATGGTCCGGCACCACGGGCCCTTAATCCTTTTGCCGAGAGGAGCCAAGCCGGAGTTTAGAGAACTGGAAGTCAGAGAACAAGCAGACGTTTGTTCAGAGCGTGCAGCGCGAGGGGGAGGACCGGCAGCTCCTTCCCACCTCCAGGGGACTTACCGTCCCTGAACGTCCCTTTTTTGTCATTCTCCCCACATCTGCGGCCAGGGGGCACAACGCAGCTCTGCAGACCCCACCGCCTGCCTCCCCGGGGCCCAGCAGAAGGAGCAGCAGGGCGGTGGCTGCCAGCCCTGGCGATGCCAGCCCTGGCGATGCCAGCCCAGCTGCCAGGCTGGCCTCTGCCCGCAGGAGCGTGCCACCCACTGGGCGCTCTCCCCACGAAGGGCCATACCCTCTCCCAGGGCAGAGACAACGGGCTCGCACCCTCTAACGGGCACCAGAGCCACCCGTGCTGCGGAAACACCCGGCTTGCATGAGACCGCTTTTTAAAAGCGTTAAGCCCAACACCCTCAGAAACTACAGCTGCTCAGTATTACTAATCCGAGCAGGCTGAACTCCATCACCTATTGCTCAGCTGTTATCACAGCTCGTATCAGAAACTCCCGTTTCAGTAAAAAAGCATGCACATGTGAAAGAGAGAGGCAGCAGCAAGTCCTGGCAGAGAAGAAACACGAGCTCCATCACTCTCTACAAGCAGGAGCAGCTCCTCAGAGGAGCCTGTCTGTACCCAGCTGGGCTACTCAACTTTGGAAAGTCTTGGCCTACAAAACCACCAGGTTATTTCCAGTCGCAGTGGTGAAGATGGGCCTTTTGGACTGGATTTTCCCCTCAGCCCTGGTTCTGACAGCAGGACTCCTCCGCCACGAAGGCCGGCATCACACGGTTCTGGTGCCGTGCAGCTCCTCGCCGCAGGTCGAAGCGCCAGGAAGGTGGGGGCAAACCGAGGCGTCCAGGTAACCCCCGCAACACTCGCTGTCCGAGTACCACCACCCACCCAGCCAAATGAGCAGAAAGTTGTTTAAAATAAAAATACGTAACATTTATTCACCTTTGAAGTCACCATAGTAAAATTGTACACGCTATGAGTAACCCAGGAACATTATTAAAAGCTACCAGGAACATAAGGCAATTTGTACAACCACTGAAAGAAATACACAGCATGTTGAAAACAGAGTGAAATATTAAACAAGACAATGCTTGATACGCACTAGAGTGACAAGAACCAGCATTAAGTTTTAAACAAAAATAAAGATGTCATGGCTACAAGTATTATACAATGATAAATACTTCAAAAATATATTAAGATATATGGAAATTCTCGTTTCGTCAAGGAAATCCAGAGAAATTCCAGCCTCCACTGGACTTCAATATACCAATTAAGGTTTAATATTTAAATTCCTTTCAGCAAGAACCAGTACTGCAGNCACTACTGTCCTGTATCAATACTTATCTTCCTGTAGTGTAATGAAATCAGCCTTATATTATGCCCTAATGCCTCTCGCATCACGGGCACTAATTGCTCTAAATCAACCAATGAGTTGCCTTTCGGTAACAAGTGCTGTGCGCCACATTTGAAGCCATAAACCATGTTAAATCACAGTCAACGTTCGCCCACTTTACAGTATTAATGGGAGGCAGGTTCGAAGACTTGCCTCCACGTAAATAAGACGCCTCGAACAGAGGGTTTGTTTAGTAGCAAGTCCACCCTAATGTTTTCCTAGCATAACATTGAGCACTCAGAAGTTACAGTACATGAACCACACTAAAGTTTAGGTTACACCTTCAAAAAGAGAGTCCAGAGGATGTCTGGAGACGACAGGTTTTGAACATGCACAAATGGTGGCTTAGTACACGTGTGTTTGTGCCGTTACTGGGTAGCGAGTGAAGCAGTTTATAGCCAAGGATTTGGTGAGACAGTTTTCCGAGCCAGTTTAAAAATATAAACTTCTTCTTAGAGGGTCTGTTCTATAGAAAATAGAGTGAAATCTGGTAAATTGTCAGAGAGTACTTCCCCATGGCAAGATCCGTTTATCAGCCTACCGCACCACCAAGAGGAAAGCCAATCCTGCTATTCCAAAGCCCGCTGCAGCCATGATCGCGTTGCTTATGGTGCTGCTCTGTTCGGCCGGCTGGGAGCCGTGTCTGCCAAAGAAGCGACAGAAGCCATCCTAGAAAAGCAAGAGAAAGGACATTGAGTTGGTTGGCTTACAATTAACCGCATTTCTTTCAATGAGTCTTTGAGCAGAGCTTGGTTCGCACTCCCAGCACGGCCTTTGTCAGCGGCAGAAGACTCTGTTCTCATCACGACAGTCTCCGGCCTGCTGCCCTGGGCGCACCCACCTGCTCTGCGAGAGCCTCTGCGCGAGGCGGCTGCGGGCAGCAGCTACAAGCGTCTGCATGCTTCGCTCCAAAGGCAATTGCAAACTTCCTACCGAGAAGCTCAGTGTGTCAGTACGCTATTTTCGCCTTTTCAGGCGAGTTTCTGACGGGAGCTGCCAGCATTGCTCCCCCCTCACTCAAGCTCCAAAAAGCATCTGACATACAGGATGTGGAAATTTCCACATGAAAGCCAGGAGCCCGCAGCCGGTCCCATCTGGGTGGACGCGGGGCTGACACGGGGCTGGCACACGCTCCCTTGGAGGGGCCAAGGGGACGCTGCATGGAGCCGACCTATGGCAGCGAAGCTGGCAGCTGCTCTCCAGCCCATTCTTTGGGGCCATCAGCAGCAGCAGCAACGCGGCTCCAGATGGCCGTGTTTGAACTCTGCTCTGCAGATGTCCGTGTAAACAAGTTACGCTCTTAATTTCTTCCGGAACTTTGTTCTTTACACTTTAATTTGTGTGAACGGGCGAGGCGATCTTGCCGAGCGGCAGCGTGTGCGATAGCCAGCCACCACACTGCCCTGCGCCGTGCGACGGAGCAGCGACCGCGGCCAAGCCAGCCGCATCTCGGGCTCTGGAAAAGCCAGCGCAGCCAGCCGCTGCTTCCCCCCCACTTCTATTTTTAGGGTTTATTTTATTTGTATTGGCGTCCAGTCTTCCGCTGGGACGGCAAGGGGGAAGCGCACGGTTCTGCGGGGCAGCTGCAGGGCCGGCAGAGCTGCAGCCACCGCCCCGCACCGCCAGCAGCACCCGCACCCGCGGG
>Ga0065711_1006681_pt1 | contig 24662 bp, 21 predicted proteins | sample Hoacrofraction12_FD_59098 | JGI IMG/M metagenome (GOLD analysis project Ga0065711, IMG submission 59098) | Hoatzin crop microbial communities from Cojedes, Venezuela - Epithelial fraction 12 v2 (version 2) | ecosystem: Host-associated > Birds > Digestive system > Esophagus > Crop | place...
TGGGCAGCCTGTTCCAGTGCTCCGTCACCCTCAGAGGGAAGAAGTTCTTCCTCATGTTCAGACGGAACTTCCTGTGCCTCAGTTTGTGCCCATTGCCCCTTGTCCTGTCACTGGGCACTACTGAAAAGAGTTTGGCTCCATCCTCCTGACACCCACCCTTGAGATATTTATAAGCATTTATTAGGTCCCCTCTCAGCCTTCTCTTCTTCAGGCTGAACAAGAGTTCGGGTCGCGTTGTATATAAAGATCAGAAAAAAAAAAATAATCACTAGTCTTAATTGCAGAGATTAGGGCCAGGAAAAGGAAATGGAGTCATCTGCCAGCACTTAATCAAACATTTACTAGCGTAGCAGAGGACAGACAGGGGCTGGCCTGCCCGCACACGCTGAGGTGTTTGGGTCTTATGATGGAGCCTGTTCCTAAGACAAGGTGCCGGGGCAGCCTGGATTGCTGTTCCCCCCATTCTCCTGTCCTAGCCGAGCTACAGCCAGCAGCCTGCTTTCTGCACAGCCCCAGCTTCGCCCAGCAGGCAGTTGAGAGAGGGGGAAGCATATTCCTCCTTTCCCTTCTCCCTCGGTGCCTGGGGAAACTGAGGCATTGTCCCCTTTTTTCCCCCTGTGCAAACTGCCTCGCATCAGGGAGGCAAGGTGGGAGCCCAGGCTCTTCCCCTCTCCATTCTCAGCCCCAGCGAGTGGAGTCGGCCTGGGGTGGGAAGGTGGGATGGGTTGGGCTTTCTGCTCTTCCCTGCAAAGTGCAAACCTGGGGAACCTGTTCCCCTGCCATGTGTCAGGCAGGGGGGAGAAACAGATGGGGAGGGAGGGGTGCAGCTCCCACAGGGGAAGATGCGGTGGTGGATGCGTGCGATGAGGTCCAAGCACTGATGTTTTAGAGCAGCAGTTTATTACCTGAGCTGATTAACCCATAGAAGATTACCAAACCTGAGCACGCCCATAGGGAAGAGCCATCCAGGGAGAACAGCAGCCTGCCGATGGTTGAGAATATACGCACTCGAGGACAAGACGTGAGGGTTTTATGACAAAATTTAAGGGGGAAAGGAGAGAGGTGAAAAGCAATCAAATACAGCACTTGGAATAATGGGGAGAATCTGGGTCTCTGAACCCTGGCTAGCCTGCAGCATACGAGGGACTGGATAAAGCTTGGCCTTAGCTCTTCTGTCAGCGCGAGCGCCCAAGCGTGCTTCTGCCCCAGACTGTTGCTCTTCGCTCCCTGGGGCAGAGGGAAGATACAGAACAGCCACCAAAACCTCCCCGGGCCCTGTGGCCCCAGCAGCATCCCCCTGTGGCAAGCAACCATGAGCCCTTCGGGTTACAGCAGTCGAGTCTTGGGGTACCAGCGCCGTTCTTTGTTCTGTCAGGTAGCAGGCTCCGGATTGTACTGCCAAAAATTAATAAAATTCCCTCACTTTTTATTACCCTTTTTGCAGTTCCAGGCAGAAGGAAAAGGTGGGTTTCCCAGCTGGAGGAGCGCCTTGCCGATAAATCCCCTGGTTACCCCAGCTCTTGGCTTTTAAGAGTTGCAACCTGTTTGCGCTTTTAATCTTAAAAAAAAAAAAATCAATGTGGTTGTTTTATTTTTGGCTAACGCATATTATTGTTGGGCTATAAATTTGTGGCATTTGCAGACAAGTTATTAAGCTTTAAAATCATAGGTAGGCTGATCAGGTTCCTCACTGTTGCCTTGCCAAATCCTTAAACACTTCTTGGATGAGGAAGAAAAAAGTATCACCGTAAATTATTTTTCCCCTGGAGAGTATTTATATTGTAGCTGTTGCTAAAGGGATTTTCTCCATTCACCTCTCATAGGGTTTTTTTTTTATCAGGCAGATAGATAAAGGACCGTGACAAGCACTTTCTCCTCTATTTTGAGTATTTTCAGTGTATTTTGAGTCTAGCCCAGAAAGGACTTTCTCTGCCTCCTTCCCGACATCAGCCTGTGCATGTCTGCAGGGCTTGAGCCCCTCCGTGGTGGGGGGACTGAGCCCTGGGGTGGAGGGGAAACCCCTCCACCCATGGAAACCTCTTTGTCCAGCCCGAGACGTGGGGCTGTGCTGGCACCAGGGTGCCTTTGGGTGCCGGCAGCGCCGGGCACTCTCCTCCCCAGGAGCCCCAGAGGGCACCTCCATGGCACAGAATCCCCTCTCCAGGGAAGGGGTCTTGGAGGGGCTGCAGCACCTGCAGGGCAGCCAGCCTGGCCACGGACCTGGAGAGATCCATGCTCACAGGCGTGCCGGGAGCTGCACGCTGCTCTGGTCCCTCCTGTTGCCCCTATCCCTCCCTGCTGTGGGTGCTGCAGGTGACCTGGGCAAGGCCTCCACAAACCCTGTGGTGAGCTCAGGAGACACACAGGCTTCTGGCTGCTCCTCCTGCCAGGCCCCGAGAGCTCTTCCATTAATGGTCAGTGGATGAGACAGAAATTTTATCTCAACTGAGAAACATGAAGCCTTGTTTGCGAGGCATTCGTTTGCTTGTCTCTCGGGCAGGAATTCAAACTATTTGTTGTTATCAATAGGAGCCAAGAGCACCATCGCTGTCTCCTTTCCTCCCTGCTCCTCTGCCAGAAAATGAATCCTCTGTCACAGACCTTTTCCTGGAGAGAAAAGTTTGCCATAAGGCTGAGGCATCTCCAGAGAGCAGCTTTCAGCGCTCTGATCCACCACAGACTTGTCCATCCCGTACCAAGTCATTTCATCTTCCTATGTCTTGGTGCCTGATCTGCAAACAGGGATAAAAATCACTTCCTTTACTCTCAGTTTTTATTGGTCTTTCCTGTTTAAATACCAAGCTCTGATTCATGGACCATCTCCTTCTGCAACCTTCTCATGTCACCAGGACACCCGTGCTCAGCATCAGCCCCGCAGGCGTGCAGCAGCAGCCCTGCGTGCCTGTCTTCTCCTGCGGCTTCTGGCACTGCTGGAGGACGGTTTCATTCCAGTCACGGTGTAAACTGAAAGCAGAAGAGCTTGCAAGCTGTTCAGAGTTTCAAGTAGTCACTGCAAAACTCAGAAAAGGTATTTGCAGTCCTCTGGCTACAAAGCAGAGCCTCTGAGCTAGGTCCTCACCTTGAGTTCAGTGCCAGTGAGGTGCCTAAATTCCTCTGTGCTTTGAGGATACAGGACCTAGACTTGTGTGAAGTCCTAAACGTGCCGCCTCGCTCTTGCCACCTGCATGCATTCATGCGTTGACGGACAGAAGCTGAGAGAGCGTCACATTGCCCATGGGGATGTTTGAACCCCACTGTCTCCATCACGGAGATGAGGACACAGCCTCTCATTCCCAGCATAAAAACCCCACTGAGTGGCTCTAAGTGCAGCCTTGACTTCTCTTTGCAAGAGGAGCTGACAGCATGAGAGCAGGCTGAAGCTAGCAGAGGGGTGAAACATGGACAAGAAGTGCTGGGAGAGCAGACTGGGAGATCACAATTGATGCCTGCAGCCTGCAGCCCACCCCATGCAATGCCTGGGAGCTGACCACGCTGCTGGGCAAAGCTGCTGTCACTCAAGGAGGTGCCCTGCTGAGCATCCAGGCTGTGCTGCCACCCAAAAAACAGCCATGAGGCAAGTAGATGAGCAAGGGAGAAATGAGAGCTTGTAGCTGAGCTAGTCCTAATATCAACACCAACTGCAGAGGCAGGGAAGTCTTATAGGGCTCTTCCCACCATACTTCTACAAGCCTGTCTTAGCAGAGACCAGCGGTGCTTGGAGCAGGAGATTCAGGAAAAGGGGCTTGGGCAATTCTGGAGGATTTGAGTCCTCCTTTATCTAGACTCCAGACATATTCTGGGTGTGAAGCAAGTCAATGAAGCTTTTGAACACCTTCAGGTCTGCAGACATCCAGCAAAGGCTCTTGGAGGACTTCTCCTGAATGTCCTGTTGTGAGGCCAGAAATAGCCCCATCTCCCTGACCCGCAAAGGTAATGTCTAGTGTGGAGGAGTGGCAGCTGGGCTGGATGCTGAGGTTTAAAACCATCATCTGACGCATTAAAAAAACATACACTGTAAGAGAAAATAATCCCGTGGCAGGTCCTGGCCGGCTCCAGCTCCTTCTGCACAAAGGGACTGAAGCTGTGCATGAGGCAGCCTTAACCAGAAGGTTTCCACTGATGGCCTCAACGATCTCCCTCCGGCTGCCCTCCCGGGAAAGGCAGTTTTCCAGGGCAGGCTGGGGTGCCAAAGGGTGGTTTTGCTCCAGCAGAACTTTTTTTTAAATCTTTTTCAGGTAAAGCATATTTGACTCATCCTGACTTCCCATCAAATTGATCAGGGGGTTTAGTGGGGAAGGCGGGAAGGGAGGGTGGACCGGGGAAGGGGACAACGTCTGACTGACGCTTTCAGTGGCAAACATCTCAGCCATGCGTGACCGCATGCAGGTTTCGTTTCGCTTTGCCTCGTGACGGGCTTCAAAAACACTGGAGATCAAACCAAAACGCTGCATTTCGGGGAAGAAAACACCTAATGGAGGTCTTTGGTGCCAGTGGGAGAACAAAACAAAACCAAAACCCTTGTGGGTCAACCGGAAATTATTTTCTTCTTCAGCTACTCGTGTTTGCCAGGGAAGCAAGAAATTAATATTGCACCGTCAGGAGTAGGGAGAGCCCGAGGCTCCCCAGCCCCGAGTCAGTCGCCATGCGAGGGCGAGAAGCGTCGTCTGCCGTCGCCGCAGCGCGCAGGGCCCCTCGCGACGGCGTCCCCTCGGCTCTGCCCTTGTCGCCCGCCGGCCTCCGGCTCCCTCCCGGCCTCCATGGCACGGCCAGGGCGAGAGGCCGGGTTCCGTCCGGCTGGTGTTCAACCTGCCCTTCGCAACGCCCGGCAGACCCGCCTCCCCCTTCCCCGTCCTCGGTGACTCATCCAAAGAATTTTAATCTCCGTGGTCTGTCTGTAGTTGTAAAATATAATACCAATGGAGTTGGGCTTGTCTATCCCGAAGCCATGAAGCTGCTGTCAGAAGAAATTGATACACACTACTGAGGGGGGAAGAAAGCGCTGCTGCTGGGGAGGATTTGACTCGAGGACGGCACTTCAAATGGAAATTTCCCTGTTTGAAGTGGATGCGTTTTTCATCTCTACGCCTTTATTTTCTTCTATGCTGCAGGAGCGAGGACCAGCACGGTCTGTTTGTGGGAGGATTAGTCTGCAGAAGGTTCCCACCACGGGGTCGCAGGTGCCCTCCCCGCTCGCCGGAGCCCTGGAGAAATGGTGGCTGGGGGTGAAGGGGCACATGAGGCCCGGATTGGGAAGAACCGCAGCCCTGGACCTCCCTCCCCACCGCTGCCAGCCAGGAGCCCTCCACATCCGACCAGCACCGGGCACGGGGGTCTGCCCACAGGATCACCGAGCCTCTCCTGGGCACCCCAGATCAAATCGCAGGGGCTTCCCCTTCTTTCAAAGACATCCGAAGCCTGAAAGAAGCAGATCAAACATGTAAATTTGAACTGAGATTAATTATACTTTTGCAACTGGAGGGGGGGGGTGTGCAAAGCCATTAAGGTTTGTCTTGCATTAACTATGCCCGTGGGGGTGTTTTTTTGTCTTTGCATGCGTTGATACTTCATGAAATACCAGGTCTGGTTCCACCAGATCTCTGGAAGAGCCTTAGAGGCTCCAGGAAACTCTGCAAATGTGTTTCAGCAGGAGGCAGACAAGGAGAAGGGAAGTGTCGGCTCCGCTTCCATGGGAGCAGCCTTTGTTGAGTGGCTGGAGGCTACTTCTTGGCTCCCGGATTTCAAACAGGTATAATTATCACTTGGATGGGGTTCAGGACTCGGAGGAAGCTGCCAGGTCTTTCATGAGGATTGAGTTTGTCCCACTGAATCTAGGAGAAAAAAATAACAAGAAAGAAAGGAGGGATATGATTTAACCATGTAGGTGTTGTCTCACATCCATAATGTGCCAGGTAGAATATACTCCGAGCACTGTCCGATAGCCTGTCTTACACACACTTTCCCTTTGGAGTGTCTGTGTTGTAATATTTTTATATATATAACCTGGCTGAAGTGAAGAGGTCCTGGAAATTTTTCTATAAAACCTATTCTCCAAAGAGCCCCATCCCAATGAGTCTCAGAAGAAAATACCATCTGATCTTCCAGGCATCTCACTGACTCTGCAAAGCTTTTGAGCTTTTTTACTCTGCCTGACAGACTGCCTTTCCTGAAACCTCTCCAAGTAAATTCTAAGTCCAATGGATTTCCAGTCACACATTTCATGGTATGAATGCCTTAAACCTTCAGATCTGCCAGTTTGCTTTCCTGGTAGTTGCGATCAAGTCGCTGTCAATATTTAAGCATAAGCTTGTGGACTTTATTCTCATTATTAGAAGTTAGGGCTAGCTGAAAAGAAGGGAATGCTTTCAGGAAAAAAATAAAACCAAAGTTGCCCCCGTTTTGCAGGCGTGGTTCAATTCAGATAGATTTTTACAGTATTTTCAACTGTATCCTTTCGAACTGAAAATGGCCTTCAGAATTATTTACAGAATAAACATTGTCTTCTCTGTAAAACTTATTCCAAGTATAAAATGAAATACATCATCCTGATGATTCCTGGACACAGGTTGCTGCTGCCATTGTCACGCTGGAGTGACACATTATACCGGACACTGATGCCAGATGCGCCTCTGCCCTGCCCCATGCTCCAAGGCCCCGTCCCCAAACCTTGGTGCCTGCTGTAGTAGGTGCTCTGTGGCTTTTGCCCCACGCACATCTGTGCCCACACTCGCATGCCGGTCTTGATTACTAAACTCCTACTGTATCTCTTGCAATTAAGAATGGTGAAGAAAACTGACCAGTGACTTTCGCAGAGGTGCTCTTCTTATCCTGTGCTTCAGCCACAGAAAGTCTGGCCAGTGACCCCACATTAGACTTCCTCCTTGGGAAAAAAACCCTTGAGACTGTGAACGTGCTCTTAGTGCCACCTCCCCAGCAGGCCCACGTGGATGAAACCTTGGGATCCTTTACCAACATGTCAACAGGCATCTCCTTTAACTCAGTCTAAACACTTTTTCCAACCGTTCCTGTCCAGCTGGTCTCTACAAATGCCCACCCCACAGGATGCCACACTGGCCGTGTTGCCCTCACCTAATCCTCACTCGCTGCATGACCATGGTCATGCATGACCATCTCCTGCCCAGCCACAGCTTCTGATACCCGTCACTCCATGTACACAGTGACTTCATTAGGTTTTGTGGTGGTTACTAGGTGATGAAATTACCTAAACAGTGACGTTTTCACCAAAGATGCAAATGTGAAATGTGCTCTTTAAGACAGTGACCTCAGTAAAATTCCAGTGACCGTTGTGGAAAATAACCAACGCTAAAAAAAGTTTTACCAAAAACAAATTTAAAAACATTGAAATGCAACATATTTTTTCAATTGCAAAGCCAACATATTTCATGTATCTCTGAAAACACTGACCATCCCTACTAGAGAGTAATTCAGCCATTGCGTGATGATGGCATCACCACTGTTTTTCTTGCCCTTTCAACACAAGCTCCCACAGCTCATGCAGATACAACTTGGCGCCCTCATGAAACTTGCAGAAATCAAACCAGCTGGTAACTGAATGAGCTTCTCAGACAGGGTACTATAAACAACATGTAATAACCTTACGCTTTATGGGCTTGTTAACATAAATGGAACTTTTGAAGCTTTCACAGCGCTGCAAAATGCAAAGCTATGGAGCACACCACACATAAACAGAGGCAGATGCCTTGCATTTGTACAGCGAGTCATGCTGACATGCTGTAGGTCTTCAGCTTTGATCTGTCCTAATAGGTCACTCGGGGTGTGCCACCACCGCTCATGAACCAGGGGTGCAGCATTACCCAGCCGTGTTGGGAGCGTATTGCTGGGGCCTGGGCGCTGAGGGCAGCGATAGTGGAGCTGGGCAGGGCTTTTCGTGGCTTTTTGCCTGGCGTCAGCAATGGTTTGCATGAGTCGGCAGGAGGGTGCTGATGGCAAGGAGGATGCTGGTGGCATCACTGGCATGACAGACTGGTAGAGAGATTTCTTTGTCCCCACCACCCTCACTACACCTATAATAGATGGGAATAGAATAGAATAGAATAGAATAGAATAGAATAGAATAGAATAGAATAGAATAGAAGAGATGCAGATGCCAGCTCTGCAATACCAGAGCTGGGTAACATGCAAGGGCAGATTTATTTCTGAGCTCAAGGGACTCAGGCGCTTCCACTCACACAGGAGGCAGGCAGCTCCTGGTAAAGTGGTACAGAGGCAGCCCAATGACATCTTCCAGAGAGTGGAGTGGTATCTCCCAGTGTTCCCAGCACAGAGGCGAGATGAGGGCCATGCTGTTGTTGAGATGAGGGAAAAACCTGGGGCTGAAGTAATCTGGGTTTATCGCTCGGCTCCTGCCAGCAGGCGGGCTGAGCTCTGTAATCGCCCCCTCAGCTCCCCAGCTGGAGCACAGCCCGCTCACAACTGCTCAGCACTTTGATAAGAAATACGCTTGGAGGTATTTTGCAACGATGAGCAAGAAAAGACGAACGAGAAGCGATGGTAGGTAGATTAACGTGGTGTGTCTGAGGTGCAGGCAGACAGACTCACTGTCATGCAAATGCTGTGGTCTGAGCCATTTTTGCACAATGGCTGGTGGTAAAATCACACTGCTGCTTCTTTTCTGACAGGGGTTGGGCTTTTTTTTAATTATTAAGCAGCTCCCTGCCCAACTCCCACCCAGCTGCTGCAAGGCACATCCATCTTCATCAAGGGCCGCACATAGTGTGATCAGCAGAGAGGCGTTAGCAAGAAAGGATGCTAAAATCAGGCTGCTGTATGAGAAGGACACAAAATACACAGCCAGGATGCGCCCTTATACCCTTGGCCCTATAGCAATAGCCAGAGCTACCGGGGCAGACAGGAGGGAGGAGAAGAAAATGACGGGGATTGACAGTGAATGGCAAAATGTAAAGAAAGTGGGCATTATCACCATGACATAAACCTGCATTCACCCTCTGAAAAACACTAGCAGCAGGGAACAGCCCTTCCTGAAGTTCTCAGCTTGGCGACGCTTTCCATCATGATCAATGGAGCATGCTTAGCCTACAGGTCTCTGATTCCTCTTTCTATCGGATGTGTGGCTGCATTGGGTTGGACAACCATGCTACAGACTTTGCCCCTGTCCCCTTGCCCCCGTTCACAGAGCCAGGGCTGTCCCTCCTCCCCGTGATGCCCAGCGCAATGTCCCCATGGTTTCTGGCAGTGGTCCTGACTCCCAGCGTGGCGGATGGAGGAGGAGGAGGGAGGCAGAGCAGTGCCAGTGGTGCAGCTCCTCATGTGAGACACCTCCTGCGCTTAGCTTTTGTCCACACTCCAGACTCCTCGTCCCAGCTCTCATCGTGGTGGTGGGCTCCTCTTAGTTCCCCACTATTCCATTTTGCTCCTTCAGGACTAAGGCCCATCCTGCAGTTCAGACCCACCCTGCCCCACCTCTCATTTCTGCCTCGTGACAGAGACAGCAGATGCAGCTGATCGCAGCCAAGCTTGCGAGGGATGCCTGAAGTGAGAAAAGCTCCCCAAATTCATGGCACCCCTGGGCTAAAAATGCAAAGCCAGCCCTCCAGGGGCAGGAGCACTCCTCCATCCCAGTGGAGGGGGATAAATATGCCAGGGGAAGGAGGAAAGCTCTTTAAATGGTGGAAAAAACCCTCATGGGGTCTTTTCCCCAGGGAAAAGTGGGGCCAGGGAGGGAGTCCTGCCTCTCTCCAGCCCTGACTGTGGCTGCCTCTAAATCCTGGTCCACAAGAGTCACTGCTTTGCTTGCTCTCATTAACATGTCTGCTATGCAGAATCTCACAGCCTTTTTTTTATCTCCACAGGGTTTGTCTACAAACACATTAAGTCTTTTTTTTTTTTTTCCAGGAATTAATCCTCCCCAAAGGTGTCATATCTAATTTGTTCCTGTTTCCCTTGTTTCAGCCACGCAGCTGATTTGATATCACGCAGTGTGCCACACTTCAAAACCACTTTCTTTTCTCCCTCCCCTCTGCCATCCTTCCTCCTTTTCCCATGCACAAACACCACAACACATAAGCCTGTGTTTGTATATCTGGCTTATTTAATTTACACATTACACAGTTTATTATCAGTTTCATTCATTAAACACCTGTGAGCTTTAACGCCTCTGGCTGTGGGGACGCACACATCACCTCTGCATGAGTGTTCCGCTGGGATAAACCCTCTGCAGCTGAGCCTGGGACTTCTTCAGTGCTTCTTAAATTTAAAAGCTACATCTAGAGAGCAGCCTAAAATAGCATAATGCTGGCAATAAAGCAAGTACATGAAAAGATGTGAAAATTCCATTTATTTGTAACTACTTGTTCTCTTTGTGATCTCGGTGCAGGTGGAAGAGATTGGTTAGGATTCAGTGCCAATGGCTGACAGCCCTGGGACACAAAAATGTGCTATATGTGCCCAGAATGACACCGCATCAAAATAAAATCATGGGGACAGGCAAGGTGCTCTGTAAGCAGCACGGCAAACACAGCTTGCCTTGGATTGGTGTTGTACACTCCCAGGCTTCCCTGCCCACTACCTTCCCCATATTTTCAACCCTTCGGACTCTCACAGTCCATTCACCCAGCTTGCCCTTCCCAAATCCAAAACTCCCTCAAAATACTCATATTTTCATCCCCTGGCCCCAGCAGAACAGGCAAGAGGCAGCATTTTATACTAGCACACAGCATGTGTGCCTGCTGATGGCTGGATGGTGCCCATGGGCTGGCTGACCATCAAGTGGGTCAAACTGAAAAGACAATCCAGTGCCAGCTTTCCTCTCTGTAAGGACTCTATTTCGGCATGTCTTTCTACTCTGATGCCACCGGTGTTCATGGACCACATAAGAATTTCATGTCTTTGAGGCTTCTGTCTCCAGTCATATCTGGAGTGAGCTGAGGGGTGTCCAAAGATTTTCAAAGGGGAAACTGGCAGGGAGATGTATGGACTCTCTTTCAGGGCTTCTTTTAGCCTAGCTGAAAAACACGATCCATACCAATACATCTTTTCGTTTACTGCACCTGCAAAAACATAATCGATAAAAACTGAGGTCCACAGTAACACAGACTTGACTTGTGGTGCTTCAGCAAATTCAGGCTCATTCCCAAATGACAGCGAGTCCCACAAGCCTGGCTTCAACGCCTTCAAAAAAGGGTGAGGGAACTCAAGAGTGAAACACGGACTTGCTGGCTGCTTCCCACCCCCGTAACCCACAGTTCTGGGGGTATTGGCTCCTTCAGCCATATGTAAAGACAGCAGTGGTAACAAATCAGAGTCTTCAGCCAAGCAGCTTCACAGATGGGTGTTCTTCTACTCCTGAAAAGCGATACCTGTCTCTGGCACTGCACACTAAATGAACATGCTGGTTCCTATTGACCTCCCAGGGTCTTGGCTCAGGGTAGCTGAGTCATAACATTTTCAACCAGCTCTGGGGCATCTTCTGAGCAGTGCCACCTTGCCAGACTGCTGTAAATTCCAAACAAACTTTCTAGGCAGCCAGTGCTCATTTCACCAGCATCCTAGCCTGACCCCTCTCTGTATTTGATCCACCGTTGACTGTATGGAGATCCACTGATATACAGAATCATTGAATGGTTTGGGTTGGAAGGGACTTACTTAAAGACCATCTAGTTCCAACCCCCTGTCATGGGCAGGGGCACCTTCCACTAGACCAGGTTGCTCAAAGCCCCATCCAACCCGGCCTTGAACACTTCCAGGGAGGGGGCATCCACAGCTTCTCTGGGCAGCCTGTTCCAGTGCCTCACCACCCTCATGGTAAAGAGTTTCTTTCTTATATCTAACCTAAACCTACCCTCTTTCAGTTTAAAGCCATTACCCCTCGTCCTATCACTACATGCCCTTGTAAACAGTCCCTCTCCAGCTTTCTTGTAGGCCCCGTTCAGGTACTGGAAGGCTGGAGAGAGACATCTACCTTTAGAAACACCTTCAATCCTCTAGTTTGCTCTTCCAGCAAGGGCAACTTGGACAACTTTTCCATTGCTCTGTCAGTGAACATATTCACAGTGAGATAGAAAAAAATTGTAAAACTCATGTGGCAAATACATGAGTGAGCATTTGTGGCATATTTTTACCTACAAGCACGCGTTCAGGTTGATGGAGAATGTTGCTTATCTTGTGTTTACAGGACTTCCAGATCTACAGCTGGAGAGCCTTGCGTAAGAATTAGGTATAGCTGCCGTCTTACCATTTTGCTGCTGCCCATTTGTCTAGAATGAATTTGGCTCTTACTCTGTAGCCATTTATCTATACACTGAGGGTTACTACTGATGAGCACCTGCTGAAGTTATATTTGCTTAGACTCTATTTTGGAGACACTGAGACCTTGCTCAGCTACAGTGATTGATTTCAGCTAACTTCAGTAGGGCTCTCCTGTTGGTACCACTTGAGAGTCTCTTTTCAAAATGTTTTCGATCTTGTTTTGCCTCCTTCCCAAGTATGCTAGTGACAAATGTTTTCAAAGATTCTTTATTTTTGTGTGGACGTTCCCTGTTCATTTATTCCAGTGAGATAAATTGGCCCAGATTGTTTTACTCTTTCAACATGACTTTTCTATAGTGCCTTCTGGTTTTCTTTGGACATGTTATTGACACTGGGTAATATAACATGAAAGGAGTGTGGATGGGCTTTTACAAAGAAATCAGCTAAATAGCTATTAGAGGATTAAAAGCAATCCCATGGCCAGGATTACACATCTTTAAAATACTGATAATATCAAGGAGCAAATGGATTTGTAATTTAATGGCAGAAGTGGGAAGACTTCAGATGTGTGGTTTTTTCACATTTGATAGAAAGATTAAAGTGTCTGCATTTGTTGTGCAGGAGTTTGATAAAGCTGTAGCACAGATGCCTAGGGATATCAGTGTTTGCCGTTCTTGTTAAATAGTAATTGTGCCACATGGAGGGAATTCTTCTGGTCAACATTTTTATTAAAACTTTAATTCTCAGGGTGACAAGTTGGATCATTGTCTGCTTTCAAAGTCTGATAATGATACACTTTAGAAGCTTTGAAGAAAACCTTTGTCTAGACAGAAATAGCTTAAGAAAGCTTTTGAAATTTAGCATTCACTTGAAACCTTTGTTGATGCCTGTAGGAAGCACTGATCCATATTTGGGAAATCTTGAGCTGTTTTCTGCTTCCTTGTGCTAGAGGAGTGCAAGAGGTTTGCATGACATCAAGAACTGTGAGAAATAAAAATGTACAGCTTTCCTAAGGAGAGTGGTTCAACCTGTGACAGATTTTTCCCACAGAAAGAATTTCCGTTTCATCCAGAAATTCGTTTTCCTTTAAAATTAAATTAAGCTACATGTGACATTCTGGCTTTTGCCTCTTCAGCATTGAGGTTGGGTTGGGAGATACTTTAAGGACATCTCCAGAGCTGTTACAGATGTATAATCTAAAAAAAAGTAGCTACAGTTTTAGTGAAATGTAGACTTTTAACCAGTCTCCTTGACTTGAGATCCAGAGGCCTTTTCCAGAGTATTATTTCACAAAATTCAGGTTTGGTTCTGACTGCAGAGTATTGAGGATATGCATCAAATAAACCAGTCCCACCTAGAAATGCAGCAGATCAGCCTGCGTCTCACATGGAAGAGACACTCAGCAGCAGTGACGGCCAAGAACAGGTCCAGGGTATGATGGTCTCCACTTGGTTAGAGTCCTGCTGAGGAACATTCCATGTGAGACGAAGCTGAAAGGGGGCAGAGCCACGACCTAGCCCACTTCTCCGACCAGCCTCACTAGCTGATCATGGAGCTGGTGGCATGCTGCACCATCTCTCTGGGATCTGGAAATCAGAGGATTATGACTCCTGCATATATCTCTGTGACAACCATCTGACAAAAAAATTTGGGGGGGGGACATTATCTGATACCCCCTGCCCAGGAAGTAACAGGCATTCTGGTCATTTTTATTTGCAGTGGCTCAGATTGATTGTGGTTATTTGTTGTCATTATATTTACATTAATTTCTTCTCATCTTCAGAGGCTTTACAAACAACTATAGTTTCACAGAATTTGTCTCAGGTACTCTGAGGAAGTGTATGTTTTTCTTAGACAACAGAGATTTAATCTCTGCTTTGAGGGGGAGATGCAATTCAGGCTTACTGACAGAGTTACCAGCAGCGCTACCTTATTTCCAGAAATCTCAAAACTGAGGCAGAGAGAAAAGTTGAACCTCTTGTCAGAGACCGCAAAGGAAAGAAAAAAAGGCAAAAAACAATGGATCCCAATCAGACATTCAGACCACTACCTTGCCCTTCTCCCCTTTCGAGGGTAAAAAAGACAAACACTTCTGCACCCAAAAATGTCTGCTTTGGCTCTGGATCCTTAGAGAGAACTGCCCAGGTAACTATACCTTCACTCTTTGGGCCTGGGAAACAGACCCTGCAAAAGTAACAGCCCTTAGAAAAACAAAGTAGTCATCAGAAAAGGAAGCTGGTGACCACATAAAGAATAAAGAACGAAGCCTGCGACTGCCACTGACGTTTTTAGCAGTGCTGCTTCGCTATGGTCAGGCTGAACCAACAGCTCGCAGCAAGCCGTTTGGACAACTCATTCAGGCTTTTTCCCTTTCTGAACTGTGTGTGATTTGCCTGAATGTGTTTGTTCTTTCAAGGTTATTGGCTGTAAATCAAGAAAAAATATTTGGGCTCATAGGTCCAGCAATACCTAGACCCAGACCTGGACTGCAAGTACTTGAAGGCAGGCACCCAATAACTAATAGTGTAGAAATGTACAGAGTAGCTTGATAGAAATGAGCAGAGTATTTTTATACCTGATACTTTTGATTAGATGCCCACAGCACAAACCGGCTCCTTATTTAGATTTTGCAATCTAGATTAAAAATTTAGTTTCAAAGGTAGCAGTTCACATTTACTTCCTATCCCTTTTCTGTATTCTTTCCTGAAAATTCATTGCTCCTGCAAACGGTGCTGTCCCATTCGTTATCAACTGAAAGTGAAAAAAAGCACAGCCAGGATTAATTCAGGTTTTTATTTAAACGAAATTTATGGACATATTTTGAGGTATTTGGTCAGTATGTGTTCTTATTTATACATGACTATTTCAGGTGCTTAGTGAGCATGACATGAAGGAAAGACAAAAAGATACAAAACCACTTCACCAATGTGAGGCCAGAAAAGCTAAAGTTTGAAAGGACTGTGGAAGGTGTATTGGTAAGAAGGAGTTTACCCTGTATTCAGAATGGGATTTAAGCACATAGCTAAATGCTATTTAAATCTGACCTTGGAGAAAGGAAGATTTTTAGAGCAATTTGGAGACAAATTCTCTTTTTAAGTAGACATATTCCAAATTAAAATTATTCCATAGACTTCAACATCTTAATTTTAAAAGGTGGATTCTTTGAAACATTAATACAATACTCTAAACTAAAAGACAAACACTTACATTTTCACATAGCTGTAAACTGATATATTTAATGTTACCCTTTTTGTACACACCAGTATCTAACCACTACAGGAACATATTTCTAAGCATATAATCCCTGATCTGTCAAAAAGGCACAATGAAGAGTATTTTGTCCACAAGTTAAAATTTCAGAAAAGAAGGAGAAAGTCTGGTGGTATCATGAGCGGGGCTTTGCTTTTGAAGGTGCAGTTTTACAGAACTCTGTTTCCCTCTTCCTAGCATTGATTAGAGTGAGTGTCAGCTTTTCTTTTCCTGAAAATTATCCTTCGAATAATCACCAAATAGCCAGTGTCCAATGTATGTGTTGCTTCTTTCACTTTAGAAGATGCCGTAAATGAACTTCACTCCTAAGTATAGCCTTATTTATATTTTTAAAATTCTCTTTTCAGAAATAGAAGTATTTATGTGAGTTGTCTAAAAATTTTAGGGAAAGACATTTTACCTAAATCTTACCTTTCCCAGTCCAAGTGTTTGCAACCCAGTGCATCTCAGATTAACAGTCAGGAAAAACAGACAATAAAACTTACAGGAGGAAGCAGGAGAAAGGGGAGGGGGGTTTCCTGAAATGGATTTATTTGGTTTTGCTGTCTGATTGAGTGAAAGGCAAAAGAAAATAGATGGACAGAATAAAAGCTGAATTAAAAGTAGAATGCAAAAGTTGCTTCAGTTTTAACAATCCAAATAACGTTTAGTAACACAGCTGAAGCAACCTGAGAGATACCAGTTTGCTTACGAATCATCTTTAGGTTTTGCGGAGAAAACATTTAAAGTCCTTTGACAAATTGCAAATACCTTTCTTTTGCTCTCAGCTGTTTTCCCTTTTCCTGGTATTCATTTCCATCTGTAGAAAAATCCCCAGGGTTTTAGATTTGATTTTCATCTGGACTTGAAAGCTTCTGTCTCCAGAGACGCTGTTACCTAGCTGCCTGTCTCCTCAAATTCACTATAGGGGGATGAAGCTGAGGACGTTTTAGACTCTCCATCACTGTTGCACTCGCGCGGGGGACCAGGACTGGGATCTTCCGGCAGCTCCTTGGCAGAGAGCGTTTCCTTACTGTTAGACCCTAAGGGATGGCAGTCCAGCAAGCTCTGCAGGTGTTTGATGTAGCTTATTGCAGCTCTCAGGGTCTCCACTTTGCTGAGGCGCTTGTCAGCAAATTCCTTGGGCAGGTGCTCTCGCAGGCGTGTGTAGCCCTCGTTCACGCAGCGCACCCGCTGCCTTTCCCTCTCGTTCCTCTTTCGAATGAAGGCAGGCTCAAAGGAACAGTCATAGACGCCCATGAAGCCAGGGAACGGGAGGTAGGAGAGGCGACCTGTGTGCCCGCCGTAGGCTTGCTCCCAGTAAGACGGGTCCAGATGGAAGGGAACCCCAAAGGGCTCTCTCAGGGGGACGCCGTGAGGATGCACACGGCTGTTAGCCAGGGACATAGCTCCTGGAAATGCAATCCTGTTCAACAGTCCATCATCACCTTTTTTGCTGCCCATGCTGCTTTTTTTTCTCACCGGTGAAGTGTCAGTTCCTGAATTTGGCTTCCGAATCTCGGATCAGTCCAAGCAAGGAGGAAAACTTCGTCTAGGCACGCTGCCCCGCAGGCTTCAATTTCCACCTGCGGTGTAGAAGAACTCAGCTCTCAAACCACTGCAAACAACTCATGAGGTCCACTGTGCCTAGAAATCAGCTCTAAGCCTTGTTGGTTTTATAGATGTAGGATGCCAGCTAATTTACAGACAGGTTTTGAGGACCATCACTCCACACTTTAAACCCTTCTTTTCCTCTGATCTTCATATTTCAAAAGATAATAAGAGGGTTCCTGTGTATTCCTTTTCTCCCCGCTTGAAATTATGACCATAAGAGTTAATGCCAAACATAAATAATCTTCCAGGCTCTAAACACTTCTCATGTATTGTAATCCACGATATCATTTGATATAATTGTCTCCAAAAGATGGGTAATTTGCAAAGTTTACAGGGATCTTCAAAGTTTTGGCAGAGCTCCTCCCTTTCAGGAACCAAGGATCTTCTGTCATCTGAAAACTACCCAAAGGCTTTTCACAATGAAATCCAAAAGACAACTGCAGGCTTTGTTGTTTCGGCTGCTCTGGTCTAACTGAAGCAGCTCACAAGCAGTTTGCAAAACTTATATGGCATGTCTCTAGCTTTCTGGGGAAGCTGAGAAATCTTCAAAGGAAAGAGTGCTCTCTTGTGGTTGCAAGTCATGTCAGATCAAGAATGCATACGTGCAAGCAGAAAACTGCTTTCTTTGCCCAAACAGAGGCTTTTTCAAGAAGTGTGAGTTTCACAGATTGAATGTGAGCATTTTCAAAAAATCTTCAGCATTTTGCATGTTTCTGCTCATTGGAGGAATGTTCTGCTCATCCCTGAGAGCACCTGCCTCAGATAAACAAATACAAAGGTGATGCCCTGATTGCCCCCTGTGTAGCTATTACTAGATGTTTACATAGTTATCGGATTACCTGATGGACCTTACACGCTGCTTTAATTGGGAAGCTGAAAATCCACCTTGAATGTGCCAGATCTGTGCTGCATCATCCAGTTTGCCTGCAGCTTGCCTAGGAGAAGAGGTGGACAAAAGACGAGGACTTACAGCAGTATAAGGGCATAATGTCCTCATCCGTGCCTTTCCTCCAAGATACCCTGTTGTGTTAGGACATTCCTCTGGAGGGTCTTTCACTTTTCCCACATTGTTGTTCAAGAGCTCCATAGTTACATTTTTTTCTGAAAACATCTTCACAGTTAACTGAATTTCCTTTTTTTGCCACTGACAGTTTGGGGAGTTGAACAGTTGGTCTGGGAGAGCTGTGGGAAGGGACGGACATGAAAAGATACAGGCATGTAGGCTTTATTAAAACTGTTCTTTTGCTCAGAGTGAAAGTTTCCGCCCTGTTCAGTCTTTCATGCCAAACTGCCTCAGAAGCACGAGTAACTGCAACAACATCCTCCACTCCGAGAAACACATCTATGTCTCTGCTGAGTCAGAAACCAGCAGCAACGATGTCAGTGCGCATTTTCAAGTCAGCCTTTGTACCTCTGCTGGCCTGTTCCACAGCTTCAGAAACAACGGTAATCTTCAAAGTGCGATGAACCTACAGGCAGACATAAGCAGGAACAGTCCTGGACCCTGATTTATGCCAGGGGCAGGATCAGCACCAAAGTGGCTCAAAAGCCGGAGCAACTGTCCATCTGCTTTCTCCTCTGTCACTAACATTGCCTAGCAATTGCTGATGTTTGAAGCTGAGGGTTTGTAGCATTACCTGGGAGTTAACTAATGCATTTCATGAGGGGTTGAGAACTTTTCCAGTCACGACTAAATGCCTTTCTAAAACACGTGCCGTAACTCGGACGGAGGGTATGGGTGTGAGGTAAGAATTACTGGGGAACACCCCAGGTGTGTACAACTCATTTCAGTTCAAATAACCAAGCGAGCCTTTCTGCCTTTAAAAAATCTTTGGAAACGGTTGAGCAGCACAGGCCTTTCAATATCACTTGCACTCTAAACTCTGTTGTCCAGTAGAAACGTTTTCAGAAATGAATGCTGAAATGAAAATAGCTCGTTCCCTGTAGCACTAAGGTAGGCAAGGATTTAAAGTTTTCTTAAGACAAAGAGGATGTTGGTCTGTAAGCAAGTACCTGAAGTAGGGAAATGACATTTGATTTGTGTCGTCATTAGATTCAAAACGCTGCTCGCTGGCAGTATTCCTGTAAGGAAATGGAAGCATGCCTCTCAGAGGTCTCAGGTGCCAGATCGTTTCACAGCTCTCCATGACCTTGCCAGAAGCCTAGCCACGTTCAAAAGGCAGGGTTACGTTTCAGTTCTGTCATGCAAATGCACTATTCCCAGCTGCTAGACCTCTTTTCTTTGTTTACTGTAAATGCAGGTCACCAGCACTTCCCAGACCGTCGGAATTGCACCTGTGCCACAGACATCTGCTCTTCCTGCAGACAAATCTACATAGATAATCCTTTAGAGAAATACATGAAGAAAAATTACAGGTAAATGTGATTTGTTAATCTGAATGACTGAAGCTGATCTCATATCAAACGGACTCTGCAGTCTGGTTTTGCTTCTGCGCAAGAGAAATCAGAAAATATGCCACAGGCTTTTGTTGAACGTCATATCTTGTTGACAATCCAACATCCCTTGCTCTGAAAGGGATTTGCCCCTGGGCAGGGAGCCAGCACAAGGCCAATGCACCATACCTCTCGCGCCATATGTCTGACTGAAGGTCCCTGTTGAGAATGTGAGCAGGATTAAAGCAATGTGTCGCTCTGATACCGACCTCTGCACAAAGCAGGCCCTTCTCAACCTGTCTGCACATGCAGACTCGGTGAAAGTAGCAGGACTAGCCCACCAAAGAGTAAGGCTAATGAGTATTCTTTTTAACTTTAAGAGTAGGTTAAGACTACATGGATAATGTCAATGTCCCTCCTCTAAGAAAAGCCTTTGATCTTCTTCCTTTCACTGTTTCTCCAATTAACTCCTCTTCACAGCTTTGCCCAGATGATGCTTTGGCTCCAGAATGCAATATCCTCCATGCTGATGCGAAGCAGATGGCCTGGTTTGCTTTCCAGGTGGTACAAATCAGGTGTTATTCACTGCTCTGCAGTGTCAGAAAAGTCCTACTTCAAAACTGTTGCAAGAGGATATTCAGGAGATTCTCGAAGTTGTGCTGTTTCTATTTATATTGTATGTTTTGCTTTGTTGTTGTGTTTTTTTTTTAAATACAAAGTGTAAATGGGGACGCTGGGACATTCCTTACATATTCCATTGCCTGTGGCAATCAAACAGGTTCCCTTCCCTCTCTCCTTCCTTTTACTTCACTATACACATCTAATTACTTAGCCAACACTAATAGAAAATATTTCTGACATACCTAAAAATAAACCATTGAGGCATCTTCCTTCCAGACGTAACTTAGTTGTGGTTTTAAGTGCCTATATCCTAACACAATATCTGCAAGAATGTAATCTTTGTACAAAAGAACCCTCAACTTGTTCACACTCCCGCAAGAATCGTAATAACACTACTGACATTGCACAGTGATTGCTTTGAATTACTTCGAATTACTCAAAGCAACAGATTCTCCTTGACACCGTGCCCCTCTGCATCTGAAATGAAAGTCATCAGTGGAAACAGTGTAGTAGAAACACGAGAGTCAGCCGAACACGTGCAAGTCTACCAATTTCCCAACAGATAATGTCTCAACTATTTTATCTGCGAATACATTACTGAGCAGGAGGAAGAAGAAAATACATCAGGAGTTTAAAAAGAAACCCTCAGAACGTTGTGCATTTATTATATTGTACTGTTCTGTAATTATACTAAATTCTAGTATTTATTGTACATATCGGCTGATGTCCTTGCCAAGCCACTCTCCATGATATTTGAAAGGTCACGGCAGTCAGGTGAAGACCCTGGTGACCGGGGGAAGGGAAACATTGTGCCAATTTTTAAAAAGGGTAGGAAGGAGGACCCTGGGAACTACCTGTCAGCCTCACCTCTGTGCCTAGGAAGATCATGGAACAGATCCTCCTAGAAGCTGTTCTAAGGCACATGGAGGCCAGGGAGGTGATTCAAGACAGCCAGCATGGCTTCAGCAAGGGCAAGTCCTGCCTGACCAACCTAGTGGCTTTCTGTGATGGCATGACTACATCAGAGGACAAGGGAAGAGCTATGGATGTGGTCTGTCTGGACTGCTGTAAAGCCTTCGACACAGTCTCCGACAACATCCTTCTCTCTAAATTGGAGAAATATGGATTTGATGGGTGGACTGTTTGGTGGCTAAGGAATTGGTTGGAAGGTCACAGCCAGAGGGTAGTGGTCAACGGCTCGATGTCCAAATGGATGCCGGTGACAAGTGGTGTCCCTCAGGGGTCCGTACTGGGACCGGTGCTGTTTAACATCTTCATCAATGTCTTAGACAGTGAGACCAAGTGCACCCTCAGCCAGCTTGCAGATGACACCAAGCTGAGTGGTGCAGTTGACACACCAGAAGGACAGGATACCATCCAGAGGGACCTGGACAATATGGAGAAGTGGGCCTGTGTGAACCTCATGAGGTTCAACAAGGTGAAGTGCAAGGTCCTGCATCTGGGTCGGGGCAACCCCTGCTATCAATACAGGCTGGGGGATGAAGGGATGAAGAGCAGCGCTGCCAAGAAGGACCTGGGGGTACTGGTGGATGAAAAGCTGGACATGAGCCACCAATGTGCGCTCGCAGCCCAGAAGGCCAAGTGTATCCTGGGCTGCATCAAAAGAAGCGTAGCCAGCAGGTCAAGGGAGGTAATTCTGCCCCTCTTCTCCGCTCTGGTGAGACCCCCCAGGAGTCCTGTGTCCAGCTCTGGAGCCCTCAGCACAGGAAGGACATGGAACTGTTGGAGCAGGTCCAGAGGAGGGCCACAAAGATGATCCGAAGGCTGGAGCACCTCTCCTATGAGGAAAGGCTGAGAGAGTTGGGGCTGTTCAGCCCAGAGAAGAGAAGGCTCCAGGGAGACCTTATAGCAGTCTGCCAGTACCTGAAGGGCGCCTACAGGAAAGATCGGGAAAATATTTTCAGCAGGGCTTGTTATGATAGGACAAGGAGTAATGGCTTCAAACTGAGAGGGTAGGTTTAGACTGGATATAAGGAAGAAATTTTTTACTGTGAGGGTGGTGAAACACTGGCACAGGTTGCCCAGAGAAGCAGTGGAGGCCCCATCCCTGGAAACATTCAAGGCCAGGTTGGACAGGGCTCTGAGCAACCTGGTCTAGTGGAAGGTGTCCCTGCTCGCTGCAGGGAGCTTGGGCTAGATGACCTCTAAAGGTCCCTTCCAACCCAAAGCATTCTATGATTCTATACCATAATTTGTCTGGGCTGCTGCTCTTTATTAACAGATATAAAATTGTGAAATTAAGTTTCGCATGTTAACTGCATACCACAGAATTAGAGTAATAAGTGCAATTTAGATTGAGATTCAGAATACAAGATTAAATAGTTTTGTGCCTCTCTAATCCTGTTTTACCCCTTAGCATGGCCCATGTCTCTCCAGCTCTATAGCTAGAAGTGAGAGCTGCACCTACACTACCCAGGTTTCATACAGTCACTATCACCAAAATACAGGCCTGCAAAATCACGACAAATCAACAAAAAGTGGTGCGAAATTTGGATTTTTGGTGTTAAAATGGTTGGCTTCAACCATTGCTTTTTGTGTAATCTTAATTCAGTGTAATTCTGCTCACCCTGAGAAAGAGCCCAAGGGTAGGTTTGCGATAGTGGAGGAGAACTGATCCTATCGAGATGTGGGCATGGTCCAGCCGGGACTTCTGCTCACGCTACAGAGGACTGGAGCGTGCTTACTACATCTCTTTCCTCTGGGGTTTCACGAGTCTCCCTTATCTTTCAGTATGTCTCCAGGATCAGAAGACAACTTGAAAAATAGCTCTGCAATTTGCTCCTCACGCAGCAAGTACTGCTAGAAGTGTCAATAAACGGAGCTTTCAGGGGACATAGTGCAGTTGTCTTATCAAAACACTTCACATATAATAAAAGTGTTTGGTATATAAAAAATATCTTCCCTTGCAGAAGAAACAGTTTTCAAATCTGTTTTATCAGAATACCTTGGGCGTGCGGAGCACATCTCTGTAGACACAGATTAATTTCTCATTCGGTGACACTTTGTGTTATCACTGGCTTCCTTTGATACTTGTGCTTTAAACTGGTAGTTAAGATATCACTCGTTCAAGGGAGTAAAGTGACTACAAAAGCAGCTGGAATCTCGGAGGACTCGTGTTTGACAGTAGGAGAAAACACTCTTATCTGCGTATGACTACATCTAATCTGGCTCATCGGCTCAAAGCATTGCTTTCCGCTCAGACAGTTGAAATAGCGTGAGGATTTCAGCGCCAGGGCGGTTCTGTGGTAGAATTACACTATCATAATTGGTATTAAGACAAGCCGAGGGCTGGGGATAACCTAGTGTTTCAGGCCAGACCTGAAAGGTACCGAGTAGAACTGCAAAGCTAGAATGATGACAGCTGAAAATGTGAGGTCTCCACTCATCTCCTATGTCTTAGGGAATGCAACGTGAAGAGAGGGACTTCGGGGCTTGTAGTCATTCACTGGAGTTTCTAGGAAAGATGCAAAGTGTTAGCAACAACCATGTGAATATGTGATACTACACACACACAAATGAAGCACGGATTAACCCCCCACTGCAAGCTCAGCAGCGCCTATAAACCTGAGGACCTGATGAGTTCTTTCTTGACTTGATGAAATAATGTTTGTGGGCCAATTCAGCTACACTCAGTCATGGTGAGAGTGAGGACTGATCTAGCTTAGTGGAAAACAGGAGAGGTCGTGGGATATGTTGTAATCTAAATAAGGTCATTCTTTTGGTCACGAATGACAAGAGACCTGGATTTACTTTGCCTAAATGTAGTCCTCTAGAAGTTATATACATAGACTAATTACGTGGGTTCCAGTTACGGGCCATAGACACAGAGAGGCAGCTCCAGCGGGGATTCTGATCACGTGTCTCAGACACCTCCCTCAGGGTGGGATTGTTGTCCCAAAAATCAGGGTTCTTTTACCCAGTGTGCAAAGAGATGATCAACACACAGAGTCGAGATATTGTTTATTTCATGTCTGCGCAGAGATGGGTGCGAGGCGGCGACTCCACAAAGCCAGCACACCTTGGCTAACACATGGTAAACATCTGTACATTTCAAGCAACAGTTATCAGTGCTTTTACAGTTAGGCTCAACCACCTTCTTTCCCACTGGTCTTTACGTGTCTTGTCTCCAAGCCAGAGCATCCTTCCTTTTCGCTGTGCACACGTTCCATGAGGAAGGGGCTTTTCTTGGTAGAGGGCTGTCACTACTCGAGGGCGTTTTTTTACCATGCTAATTAGGATAATTCACTCATAGTTCAAGTAGCCTTCTTTTTATCAGCAGGTTTTTTTCATTTTGCACTTATCTCGGTACCTTGTTTTAATTACAGCTCTGGCTCTTCACTGTGGCTGCCATGCTAGCCCTTATCAGTTCCTTGTGTTCTTTTGCTATCCTCCTCTTGGTTGTTTGTCACCACCAGCACTTTCTCCTCCCTGTCCCAGCCACAGAAGCGATGGGGGAGGGGGGAGAGGGAAAGACACACACAAACGACGGTATAGCATCCCCCCCCCCCCGGGGGTTAAAT